>ERZ506979.119-NODE-119-length-69225-cov-12.781032_pt1 | contig 69225 bp, 59 predicted proteins | sample MGYA00512887_ERZ506979 | MGnify/ENA metagenome assembly ERZ506979 | reverse complement strand
ATGATTAAATTTCTCTCTCATAAGCACACCTCCACTTCTTTAGCTTCATTATATTGGAAAGCAGGGGAAAGGACAAATCTGCGAAAAAGGACAAAAAAAGCGTACCACTATTTCTAATGATACGCCTATCCTCATTAAATCACTTCAAAATGCTTCAACGCATCCTTTATCGCTTCCACTTTCTCTGCTGTCGGATGCTTCCTTGGCTGTTTCAATTCTTCTACCGCATTAGGAGCATCATACATCGGCAAGCCTAAATCTCTCTTTACCTCTGCGATATATGCGGTATGTACTTTGAAGCCGTATTTCGCTTCTATGTACTCCTTTATCATTTTGTAGGTCACTCGTTCTTTGGGCTTATAGCTTTCCGCTCTTTTAGCAATATTATCAAGTGGAACTTTTCCCTCACCCTCGCCAAACTCAACTTTTACGTTGATATGTCCGTCTGGATTTTTGTGGGAAAGCAGTACAACCGTCTCCACATGTGCGCAGCGGGGGAAGAGGTCGAAGGCTTCGGCGGTCTGGAGGGTGTAGCCGGCGGCGGTGAGGAGCTTCAGGTCCCGGGCCAGCGTGGCCGGGTCGCAGGAGACGTAGACCACGCGCTGCGGCGCCATGGCAGAAATCGCCTCGATGACGTCGGCGCTGACGCCCTTGCGCGGCGGGTCGACGACGATGACGTCGGGCCGGGTGCGCCGGTCCACCAGCATTTTCGCGGCCTGCCCGGCGTCCATGCAGAAAAATTCGGCGTTTTCCATGCCGTTCTGTGCGGCGTTGAATTTTGCATCCTCGATCGCCTGCGGGACGATCTCCACGCCGATGGCCTTTTTTGCATGCCGGGCCAGACAGAGCGTGATCGTGCCCGTGCCGCAGTACAGGTCGAGGACAGTCTCGTTCCCGGTCAAACCAGCCAGCTGCACGGCCTTTTCGTACAGCCGCTCCGCCTGCGCGTGGTTGACTTGATAAAACGCCGGGGCGGACAGGCGGAACTGCAGCCCGCAGAGCGTATCGGTGATGGTCCCATCGCCATAAAGCGGATGGAATTCCGTGCCGAGGACGGTATTGCCCTTTTTGGTGTTGGGGGAAAATACGATCGTCGTGATGCCGGGCTCGGCGGCAAGCAGGGCCGCGACGAGCTGCTTTTTCTTCGGCAGCTGCGCGCAGTTGGCGACGATGCAGACGAGGATCTGCCCGCTTTCCGCGCCGAAACGGATATAGATGTGGCGGATATAGCCGGTGTGCGTCTGCTCGTCATAGGCGCGGATGTGATACTGCTCCATCCAGGATAGCACCGCGCCGCGGATCGCGTCCGCACAGTCCGGCTGGATGCGGCAGTGCCGGACCGGGATGACCCGGTGCGTCTTGCCGGAGAAGAAGCCTGCGACGGGGCAGCCGTCCTGCTCCTGCACAGGGAACTGGACTTTGTTTCGGTAGCCGTTCGTCTGCGCCGCGCCGGTGATGGGGAGCGCAGAGATCGTCTGCCCGCCGATGCGGGTCAGGCAGCTCTGGACGTGCGCCTGCTTGAGTGCAAGCTCCTGCTCGTAGTCCATATGCCGCAGGGCACAGCCGCCGCAGAGGGGAAAATACGGGCAGTCCGGCTCCACGCGGTGCACGGACGGAGTCAGAACGGAAAGAAGCTGGGCAAACACGGCCGAACGGCCGACGTGGGCAATGCGGACGCTGCAGCGCTCGCCCGGCAGCGCGCCGGGGACAAAGACGACCTGCCCGTCCACCCGCGCGACGCCGGAGCCGTCGATGGTGGCGGTCTCAATGGATACCTGCAGCGGATCGCCGCGGTGTAACTCACTCATAGTCCATGGGAATGTTTCACGTGAAACATTCACTCCTCCTTCAAAAGCTCGCCGGTGGAAAGATCGATGGTATAGATGTGCGTGAACTGCTGGTCCGAGGTCTCCGTGGAATAGGAGACGGACAGCGTATAGTCGACGACCAGCATCCCGTCCGCCTCGCTGATGCTGTAGCCGCCGTTGACGTAGCCGATGGCCTGCTTTTCCTGCGCGGTGGGATAGACGGTCTCCTGCGCGTAGGAGAGGACGGTCTGCGACAGCGTGTCAAAGACCGCGTTGGCCGCGGCGGAGGCCTCGTCCGTCTCCAGTGTCAGGTGCGGCAGCGTGTAGGTGCAGGTCACGATCTCCTCCAGATCGGTCTGGATGGTGTCCGGCTCGTCGAGCCAGACGGCGTCCGACGGTGTGGCGCTCCCCTGCTGGTTGGGCGTGATGCGGATGGGCTCGGCGGGCTCCTGTGCGGGTGCTTCCGGCTGTGCGGCCGGTTCCTGCGTGACGGGCTGGGCCGGTTCCGGGGTCTGCTGCGGCGAGGACTGCCGGGTGCAGGCTGCGGCGGTAAAGAGCAAAAAAGCAGCCAGCGAGGCTGCGAGAAATTTTTTCATGGCATGTTCCTCCTATATGTGATTTCAATTTTATCACAGATCGGAACTTGTGTAAAGTCCGCAAAGCCGCTATACTGGTGCTGATACCATCTGTTTGGAGAGAATGTTATGCTGGATTATCGTCATTGCACCCTCTGTCCGCGCCGCTGCGGCGTTGACCGCACGGCGGGGCAGCTCGGCTTCTGCCGGATGCCGGATCAGATCCATGCCGCGCGCGCGGCCCTGCATTACTGGGAGGAGCCGGTCATCTCCGGCAGCTACGGCAGCGGGGCAGTCTTCTTCTCCGGGTGTACGCTGCGCTGCGCATTCTGCCAGAACGGGGTGATCTCACAGGAGAATTTCGGGAAGCCGCTCTCCCCTGCCGAGCTGCGCGCCGCGTTTGAGCGGCTGATCGACGAGGGCTGCCAGAATATCAACCTCGTCACCCCGACGCATTTTCTGCCCTCCATCCTCCCGGCCCTGACGCCGAAGCTTCCCGTGCCGGTGGTCTATAACTGCGGCGGATATGAGTCGGTCGAGACGCTGCGGCAGCTCGAGGGGCTGGTCGATATCTACCTGCCGGACTTCAAATACAGCGATGACCGGCTGGCCGCGAAGCTCTCCGCCGCGCCGGACTATGCCGAGACGGCTGCCGCCGCCATCCGGGAGATGTACCGCCAGGTGGGCGCTGCGGTGATCGAAGACGAGCAGATGACGCGCGGCGTCATCATCCGCCATCTGGTCCTGCCCGGCTGCATTGATAACTCTCTCGGCGTGCTCGACTGGATCGCGGAGTCGTTCCCGAAAAAGGACGTGCTCGTCAGCCTCATGAGCCAGTATGTGCCCATGGGGCGGGCGAAGAACATGCCGCCGCTGGACCGCCGCATCACGCAGGAGGAATACGACGCCGTTCTCTCCTACCTGTATCTGCTGGAGCTCGACAACGGCTACACGCAGGATTTTTCCGCGGCGACGGCGGAGTATATCCCGGATTTTGACCTGGAAGGTTTGTAAAACAAACGTTTGCTTTTTGCGGCGGGATGTGTTATACTAGTCCTAGCAATGAAAAAGGGGCGTTCAGCATGGGTCGTACAAGCAACAAACGCGAGGAGATTCTGCGGTTTCTGACGCAGTTCGTCGCAGAAAACGGATATGCGCCGTCCGTGCGGGAGATCTGCGCGGCCGTCGGTCTGCAGTCTACGGCGACGGTCCATTATCATCTCGGCGCGCTGCGCGAGGCCGGGCTCATCGAGATGGACGATATGAAAAAACGCGCCATTACCCTGCCGGACGCACACCGGGCCGACCGCATCCCGGTCGTCGGCGTCGTGACAGCCGGCGTGCCGATTTTGGCGGTCGAGAATATCGAGGGCTATATCCCGTGGGAGGGCGAGGCCGGATGCTTCGCGCTGCGCGTGCGCGGCGATTCGATGATCGGCGCGGGGATCCTTGACGGCGACAAGGTCGTCGTCCGCCCGCAGCAGACCGCGACCAACGGCGAGATCGTCGTCGCCCTGCTCGAGGATTCTGCCACGGTCAAGCGTTTTCAGAAGACCGGCAAACAGGTCTGGCTGCTGCCGGAGAATCCGGCGTATCAGCCGATCGACGGCAATGAGGCGCAGATTTTGGGCAAGGTCAAGGCCGTGATCCGGACGTATTGATATGATATGGAAAAGGGGCTGCCTCCGGCAGCACCTTTTTTTACCCCGCCGCAGCGGAAGAAAAAGGCTCCCCTTGCAGGGGAGCTGTCACCGAAGGTGACTGAGAGGTTGCCACAAATTTGATACGACCTCTCCGTCACGGCTATCGCCATGCCACCTCCCCTGAAAGGGGAGCCGGCTTTGGACTTGCGCACTCCAAAGGCTTCCCCTATGAGGGGAAGCTGTCGCCGGAGGCGACTGATGAGGTGGACAGCGGCGCCCAGACACAAGTGCCGCCACCTCATCCGTCACGGCTCCGCCGTGCCGCCTTCTCCGCGTAGGGGAAGGCTTTTTGCGTGTGTCGGGTATGTTTCACGTGAAACATAAGAAAATATAAAATCGTGGGCGAATATTGCTTTTTTGAAAACGGGCCGGTATAATATAGGTTACAAAATTGTGCGCGAGGGAGTGTGAGGCGGCCTATGGGGCGGATCTTGGCGTTTGTGAACCAGAAGGGCGGCGTTGGAAAGACGACGTCGGCGGTCAATCTGGCGGCTGCGCTGCAGAAAGCGGGCAAAAAGGTCCTGCTCTGCGATTTTGACCCGCAGGCCAACGCGACCTCCGGTCTGGGCGTAGAAAAGAGCGCTGCGGCGCACTCTACCTACGAGCTCGTGATCGACGGCTTCCCGGCTGCGGACGCGGTCATCCATACGCCATACTGCGACGTGCTGGCGTCAAATGTGGCGCTGTCCGGCGCGGGTGTGGAGCTCGTCGGGATGGACGCGCGGGAATATGCGCTCAAGCACGCGCTCGAGCCGCTGCGCGCGCAGTATGACTACATCTTTATCGACTGCCCGCCGTCATTGGAGCTGCTGACGCTGAACGCGCTGTGCGCGGCGGACCAGGTGCTGATCCCCGTGCAGTGCGAATATTACGCGCTCGAGGGCCTTTCGGACCTGATGGTGACGCTCCGCGCGGTCAAAAAGCGGCTGAACCCCACGATCTCGATCTTCGGGGTGCTGCTCACCATGTACGACGGCCGGACGAATTTCTCCGCCCAGGTCGCCGAAGAGGTGCGCCGCCACTTCCCCGGCAAGGTGTTCGCCGCGGCCATTCCGCGCAACGTCCGGTTGTCCGAGGCACCCAGCCACGGCATGCCCGTGTGCGCCTACGATAAGTTCAGCCGCGGCGCGGCGGCGTATGACGCCGTTGCGCAGGAGATCCTTGCAAAAGAGTCTGATTGAGAGGAGCTGCGACTATGGCAACGCAAAAAGGTCTCGGCAAGGGCCTTGGCGCCCTGTTCGGAGATATCAATGAGCAGACCGAAACGCCTGCGGAGGGCGCGGTCAGCCTGCCGCTGCAGAAGATCGAGCCCAATCCCCTGCAGCCCAGAAAAACCTTCGACCCGGACGAGCTCGCTTCGCTCGCCGAGTCCATCCGCATGCACGGCATCATCCAGCCGCTGACGGTCCGCAAGCTGCCGTCCGGCTTTTATCAGATCATCGCCGGCGAGCGCCGCTGGCGCGCGGCGCGGCTCGCGGGGCTTTCCGACGTGCCGGTCGTCATCATCGAGGCCGACGACAAGAAGGCGATGGAGCTCGCGCTCATCGAAAACCTGCAGCGCGCGGACCTCAACCCGATCGAAGAGGCGCTCGGCTATCAGGAGCTCATGGGCACCTATGAAATGACGCAGGAGCAGGCTGCGGCCCGCGTGGGCAAATCCCGCCCCGCGGTCGCAAACGCGCTGCGCCTGCTGAGCCTCAGCCCGGCCGTTCTGGAGCTGGTGAAGGACGGGGCGCTCTCCGCCGGTCATGCGCGGGCGCTGCTGCCGGTCAAGGATGAGGCGCAGCAGCTGTCACTGGCGCAGAAGGTCATGGCCCTCGGCCTGTCCGTCCGGCAGACGGAGGCGCTTTGCAAAAAGCTCAGCAAGCAGGCCCAGCCCGCCAAGCCCCAGCCGCCGCAGGTGGATTATCTGGCGGAATGTGAAAAGAACCTCACGGCCGGTCTCGGCCGCAAGGTCCGGATCGTCTCCGGCAAGCGCAAGGGCCGGATCGAACTGGAATACTACGGACAGGAGGATCTGCAGCAGCTCTATGACGCCCTGCAGACCATCCGCAAAAAGGAGCATCACTGATGGACGAAAACAAAAACCCGCAGACGCAGCCGGAGACCGCGCAGGATCCCGGCAAGCCGCTGAGCGAAAAGCGCAAGGCCGCGCTGCTGCGCTATATGACGATCCTGTTTTCCGCCGCCTTTGTGCTGGTGCTGATCTCACTGATTTTGCAGATGCATTCTTCGGAGGCGAAGATCTCCGAGCTGAATGCCGCCAGCACCAGCGCGCTCTCCAACGCCGAGGCGCTGCAGGCGGAAAACCGCAGCCTGCAGGACGAGAAGATCGCCCTGGAGCAGGAAAACAAGGAGCTGCAGGCGAAGCTCGACGAGCTGAATGAAAAGCTCGACGCCGCCTCGCAGGCCGAGGAGGACGCGGCTGCCGCGGAAAACGAAATGATCAAGTCCCTGCGCACCGAGCTCGACCGGACGAAGGAAGCCTATGAAGCGCTTCTGGAGGCGAAGAGCTGCGACACGCGAGAGGGGAACGTCACCTTCTCCCGCGCCATGCAGACGCTCGAGCGGCTGAAGGATTATCTGGGGCCCACGGCGCTGGAGGAATACCAGACGCTGGGCGGAGAATGACAGGAGGAGAAGAAACCAATGATCGATATCAGATTTTTGCGGGAAAATCCGGATGCAGTCCGCGAAAATATCCGGAAAAAGTTCCAGGATGAAAAGCTGCCGCTCGTCGACGAGGCCATCCGCCTCGACGCGGAGAAGCGCGCGGCCCAGCAGGAATGCGAGCAGCTGAAGGCCGCCCGCAATAAGCTCTCGAAGGCCAACGGGCCGCTCTATGGCCAGCTCAAAAAGGCGGACGAGGCGCAGAAGGCCGAGCTCCAGAAGCAGATCGAGGAAAATAATGCCAAGGTCAAGGCCGACGACGACCGCCGCGCCGAGCTCGAAAAGAAGCAGGCCGAGGCCGAGGACAAGCTGCGCGAGATCATGTATGTGATCCCGAACATCATCGATCCCTCCGTCCCCATCGGCCCGGACGACAGCCATAACGTCGAGGTCCAGCGCTTCGGCGAGCCCGTCGTGCCCGATTTCGAGATCCCGCACCACGTCGATATCATGCAGTCCTTCGACGGCATCGACAAGGATTCCGCCGGCCGCGTCGCCGGTATGGGCTTTTATTATCTGCTGGGCGACATCGCCCGGCTGCACGAGGCCGTGCTGGCCTACGCGCGCGATTTCATGATCGATGAGAAGCACTTCACCTACGTCATCCCGCCGTTCATGATGCACGGGAGCGTGGTCAAGGGCGTCATGTCCTTCCCGGAGATGGAAGCCATGATGTACAAGATCGAGGGCGAGGACCTCTACCTCATCGGCACGAGCGAGCATACCATGATCGGCCGCTTCATCGACCAGATCATCCCCGAGGCAAAGCTCCCGCTGACGCTCACCTCCTACTCCCCCTGCTTCCGCAAGGAAGTCGGCAGCCACGGACTCGAGGAGCGCGGCGTGTACCGCATCCATCAGTTTGAAAAGCAGGAAATGATCGTCGTCTGCCGTCCGGAGGAATCCATGGACTGGTACAACAAGCTCTGGAGCTACTCGGTCGAGCTGTTCCGCAATCTGGAGATCCCGGTCCGGCAGCTCGAATGCTGCTCCGGCGATCTGGCCGACCTCAAGGTCAAATCCTGCGATATCGAGGCCTGGAGCCCGCGGCAGAAGAAGTATTTCGAGGTCTGCTCCTGCTCGAACCTCGGCGACGCGCAGGCCCGCCGCCTGTCCATCCGCGTCAAGGGCGCCGACGGCAAGATGTATCTGGCTCACACGCTCAACAACACCTGCGTCGCGCCCCCGCGCATGCTCATCGCGTTCCTGGAAAACCACCTCCAGAAGGACGGCTCCGTCACCATCCCCAAATGCCTCCAGCCCTACATGGGCGGCAAGGAAGTGCTGATCCCGAAGCACTGATAAGCTCCGAACGATATGCGCCAAAAGCCTTCCCCTCATAGGGAAAACCATTGGAGTGCGTTCCCCAAGGCCTCCCCTCCCAGGGGAGGTGGCTCGGCGAAGCCGAGACGGAGAGGTCGCCGCAAATTTGCAGCAACCTCTCAGTCACCTTCGGTGACAGCTCCCCTGGAAGGGGAGCCTTTCTGCCGTTATTCCGGCATCTTCAGCCCGTGCATCACCCCGTTTTTCGCGCTCGAAGCGATATCCGCGCCGACGATCTGCCCGTCCTTGACCAGCAGGGTCGCATAGTACGTGCCGCTGCTGTCCGGGTAGTTCGTGATCTGGTAGACGTAGCGCGTCAGCTCCTGCCCGCTGTACTGCAGCAGGTCGTATCCCTGCGAGACCTGCAGCTCGTTGTAGCGCAGGAAGACCTCGCCAGGCTCCTCCGGCACGCGGACCTGCTGGGTCTGCACGGGTTCCGCGCTGACCTCCCAGCCGTATTCCGCCAGAAAGGCGATGCGCGCCTCGTTCGTGCCGCCCTTCGCATCCGTGCGCTGCGGCTTCTCGCCGCCATGCTTCGCGCCGCCGAGACACAGCGCCAATACCACCGCCGCCGCCAGAAGCAGCAGCACCACGAGCAAAATCCTCCGCTTGGGGACCTTGGCAGTCATGATCACCATGGTACGATTCCTCCGATCTTCTTTTTTAGAGATGGTACAACCTATGCAGATCAAATTTGTTTATGACAGGAGCCGATTGGATGCAGAGACTCGACAGAATTTTAAGTGAAGCCGGCGTCGCCAGCCGGAAGGAGCTGCGCGCGATGATCCGCGCCGGACGTGTGACGGTCGACGGCGCAGCCGTGACCGACGAGAGCCGGAAATTTGACGAGACCGCCGTCCGTGTGACGGTCGACGGCAGCCCCGTGCGTCTGCGCGGGCCGGTCCTCATCCTGCTCCATAAGCCCGCGGGCTATCTCACCGCCGCGGACGACCCGAAAGCGAAGACCGTCATGGACCTCGTCCCGGAGGCATACCGGAAGCTCGGCGTCATGCCGGTCGGCAGGCTCGACAAGGATACCGAGGGCCTGCTCCTGCTGACGAACGACGGAGACCTTGCCCACCGCATCCTCTCGCCCCGCCACGGCGTCTGGAAGCGCTACTATGCCGAGCATGAAGGCACGGCAGGCCCCGCGGATGTCCGCGCCTTTGAGGCAGGCCTCGTCCTCGCCGACGGCCTGCACTGCCTGCCCGCGAAGCTCACGCCGCTCGGCCCCGGCCGCTCCGTCGTTGAGGTGCAGGAGGGGAAGTACCACCAGGTGCGGCGGATGCTCGCCAGCCGCGGCCTGCCGGTCACGTACCTGCGCCGCGAGGCCGAGGGCCGGCTGACCCTCGGAGATCTGCCGCTCGGGCAGACAAAAGAACTGAATATTGTGGAAGCGGAGCAGCTTCTTTTGAATATCTTGTGATTTTGACGGAAGAAAAAACTTGCATAATTTGAGAGTGTAGGCCCCTGAATTTGGGGCAAATGACGAAAAACTATGAAAATGCCACAAAAAAAGATGGTCGTTTTCAAATAAAATGTCAAAAAGACCTTGCGCTCTTGCCGAAAACGTAGTATTATGTCAATGGTTGTTTGTGTAAAAAGCAAGGGCGGGCCGCAGGCATGTGGCGCGGCGCTGCCTGAAAATTAGGGAGGGCGTACTATGTCCAGTCGCGTTTTTCAGAGTGTGATCGTCCAGATGAAGGAGGCCACCGACCGCGTCATCGGCGTCATTGACGCTGACAGCAACGTGATCTCCTGCAGCGACACCTCGCTGATCGGCGAAAAATGGCCCGAGGCAGTCATCAAGCTCAACAGCGCCCCGGACTCCGTCGTTGTCGTCGACAAAAAGACCTTCAAGCCGCTCGTTTCCTGGAGCGCCTACTTTGACTATGCCGTGTTCGCCGAGGGCGACGATGAGACTGCCAGAAGCCTCTGCGTCATGGCCTACGTCGCGCTCAACGGTGCGAAGACCTACTACGAGGAAAAGCACGACAAGGGCACCTTCGTCAAGAATATCATCACCGACAATATCCTCCCCGGCGACATCTATATCCGCGCCAAGGAACTGCATTTCGTCACCGACGCGCCGCGCGCCGTCTTTCTCGTCCGGCAGGTCGGCCGGGCCGACGTGGCCTCCGTCGACGTGCTGTCCGGCATGTTCCCCGACAAGCAGCAGGACTTTGTCCTCTCCATCAACGAGACGGACATCGCCATCGTCAAGCAGCTCGCCCCCGGCACGGAGAAGGCAGAGCTTCTGCAGACGGCCCAGACCATCGAGCAGACGCTCCGGTCCGAGCTGTTCGTCAAGACCGTGATCGGCATCTCCACCGTCGCCGGTCACCTGCGCGAGCTGGCTGACGCATACAAAGAGGCGCAGGTCGCCATCGAGGTCGGCAAGGTCTTCGAGACGGAAAAGACGATCATCAACTATGAAAACCTCGGCATCGGCCGCCTCATCTACCAGCTGCCGACGACGCTCTGTGAGATCTTCCTGTCCGAGGTGTTCAAGAAGAATTCCATCGATACGCTCGATCAGGAGACGCTGTTCACCATCAACAAGTTCTTTGAGAACAACCTGAACGTCTCCGAGACCTCCCGCAAGCTCTTCGTCCACAGAAATACGCTGGTGTACCGTCTTGAGAAGATCAAGAAGCTCACCGGCCTTGACCTGCGTGAGTTTGACGACGCGATCATCTTCAAGGTCGCGCTCATGGTCAAGAAGTATCTTGTTTCGCGCGAGAACCGGCTCATCTGAGTCCGGGCGCAAGCCTTGAAAATCGGAGATAAACAATGATCGAATTACAGGATGTGCATAAAACCTACGATACCGGCACCAAGGCGCTCAACGGCATCTCCATGAAGATCGACGATGGGGAATTTGTCTTCCTGGTCGGCCCGTCCGGCTCCGGCAAATCCACCATCATCAAGATCCTCACGGCCGAGCTCCGCCCGACCTCCGGCAGCGCGCTCGTCAACGGCTTTGCCGTTGAAAAGCTCCGCGGCCGCGCCGTGCCGTATCTGCGCCGCACGCTCGGCGTCATCTTCCAGGATTTCCGCCTCATCAGCGACAAGTCCGTCTATGAGAACGTCGCGTTCGCCATGCGCGTCATCGGCGCGCCGGAGAAGGAGATCCAGAAGCGGGTGCCGTACGTGCTCGAGCTCGTCGGGCTCGAGACCAAGGGCCGGCGTCTGCCCAATGAGCTGTCCGGCGGCGAGCAGCAGCGTGTCGCCATCGCAAGAGCCCTTGTCAATAACCCCAGCGTCATCATTGCCGACGAGCCGACGGGCAACCTTGACCCGGCGCGCTCGCTCGAGATCATGATGCTGCTGGAGCAGATCAATGCCCTCGGCACCACGGTCCTGGTCGTCACGCACGAACGGGAGCTTGTCAACCGCTTCACGAAGCGTGTCGTCGCCATCAGCGAGGGCAGAATCATCAGCGACGGAATGGACGGGTACTATCTCAATGAAGAAGAATAATATCGGTTACTTACTGCGCGAAGGCTTCCGCGGCGTGTTCCTGCACGGCTTCATGTCCTTCGCGGCCATCTGCGTCACGGTGGCGTGCCTCATCATCATGGGCTCGTTCTGCCTCATCCTCTACAATACCAGCGCCATGGTCAAGGAGCTCGAGCAGGAAAACGAGATGCTCGTCTACATCGACGAGAGCTATTCCGAGGCCAAGGCCAAATCCGTCGGCTCACAGATCAACCTCATCACCAACGTTCGCTCTGCGACCTTTGTCTCGCGCGATCAGGCGCTCGACGACTTTGTCGAGACCCTGAACGATCCGGATGCGTTCGCGGGTCTGGATCCCGATACGCTGCGCGACCGATACGTCGTTACCGTCGAGGACAACTCGCTTCTGAAGCAGACCTACGACAAGCTCACGCAGATCGAGGGCGTCGCTGAGGTCGTTGCACACTTCGAGATCGCTGAGGGCTTCCAGACCGTGCAGAACGTGCTGAACATCGCCTCGCTCGTCATCGTGACGGTCCTGTTCGTCGTCTCGCTGTTCATCATCTCCAATACGGTCAAGCTCGCCATGTACTCCCGCAGCGAGGAGATCGCCATCATGAAGATGGTCGGCGCGACGAACGCCTTTATCCGACTGCCTTTTGTCGTGGAAGGCTTTATCATTGGTATCATCGCGGCGGCGGCGGCCTTCTTCCTCGAATGGGGCCTGTATGACTTCGTCCTGACGAAGATCCAGCAGCTCGATACGCTCAAGCTGTTTGTCCTCACGCCCTTTACGGACGTCATCGAGATCGTGGCCATCGCCTACGCGCTCACCGGCTTCCTCGTCGGTGTGTTCGGCAGCTTACTTTCCATCCGCAAGTTCCTGAAGGTGTAAACCGGGAGGTATCCGCACTTATGAAACCCAAAAACAGCGGCTCCGGCCGCCGGATCGTCTGCCTGGTGCTGGTCGCCGTGATGCTCCTGGGCCTCATTTCGAGCGCCCTCATCATCATGGTCAACGCCGCTTCGAGCTCCGAGATCAAAAAAGAGCTCAACGGCCTTCGCAGCCAGCAGGCGGAACTCAAGAAAGAACGCGAAGCCCTGCAGGCAAAGATCAAGGAAAACCAGTCCAAGACCCAGACGCTCGTCGAAAAGAAATCCGATATCGACCAGCAGATCAGCATGACGCAGGCTTCCATCGACAACCTCAACGAGCAGGTCCAGCAGTACAGCCTGCTCATCGCCAACAAGCAGGCCGACCTCGAGGCCTCACAGGCCGAGGAACAGCGCCTCAACACGCAGTACAAGACCCGCATCCGCTCCATGGAGGAGACGGGCAGCATCTCCTACTGGGCCATCCTCTTCGGCGCCAACAGCTTCTCCGACCTGCTCGACAAGATCGACGTCATCCAGGAGATCGCCAAGGCCGACCAACTGATGATGGATAAGATGAAAGCCGTTTCCGAACAGATCGCGGCCGAGCGTGCCGAGCTCGAGCAGCAGATGGCAGAGCTCGACGCGACGCGCCAGGAGCTCGACCAGCAGGAGCAGGATCTCGAGGCCCAGCGCGCGGAGCAGGATACGCTTCTGACCGAGATGCTGGCGGCGTATGAAGAAATGAACGCCGACTACATGCAGAACATGGCGGACGAGGCCGCGCTTTCCGAGGAGATCGCCAAGTCCGAATCTGCCTACTATGCCGCTCTTTCCAAGGAAGAAGCCGAACGCATCGCCGCGCTCAACCGCCAGAATAACAACAAAGGCTCCAGCAGCAATTCCTCCGGCGCGACCAATACCGGCGGCTGGCTGTATCCGCTGCCGTATCAGTGCCAGGTCACCGATTCCTACGGCTACCGCATCCACCCGCTGACCAAGAAGTACAGCTGGCATAACGGCGTCGACTTCGGCGCGGCGGCCGGTACGGCCATCCTCGCCGCGAAGTCCGGCACGGTCACGACCGCGGCCTATTCCGGCGCCTGGGGCTACTACGTCGTCATCAACCACGGCGACGGCTATTCCACCCTCTACGCCCACCAGCCGTCTTTGTCCGTGTCGGTCGGCGATTACGTCACGCAGGGCCAGACCATCGGCTATGTCGGCTCCACCGGCTACTCCACCGGCCCGCACCTGCACTTCACCATCTACTACAACGGCTCCGACGTCAACCCCTTCAACTACATCGGCTGACCCGATCCAAACCCCTCTCCCACAGCCTGCCCCCAGGCTGTGGGAAAGCTTTTATCTGCTGCAATCGCCCGGCGCATCCGCACCACGCCGAAAATCTCAACCGCAGGATGTTTTACCGCAAATATTCAAACGCAGCTGCCCACAAATCTGGTGTCCCGTATCAGGCGGCGCGTACCAAGACGCCCGTAGGGTGAGTATCGAGTGGAACGACACCCGAAACATTGGTCCCCGCCTGAATGCAGATGCAGCAGGCACCAAACCGTAACCAAGCACTCTTTTCTCCCCAGTCTTTTCTCTTGCGAGAGAAAAGACTGGGCCGCCGGAGGCAAAAAAAGAAACATCCCATTCCAGAAAGGCTGGTATCCATCGTGAAAAAATGGCAGAAGATCCTCCTCCTCGTGCTCGCTTTCGCCGTCGCCATCCTCGGCTCGTCTATCGTGACGATGCAGCTGCTCACCCGCGGCCGTACCCCCGCAGAGGACAAGGCCGCGGAGGTCAGCGCCTATCTTGACCGCTTTTTCATCGACGACTATGACGAGGACGCGCTCGCCGACGCGGCGGCCGCCGCCATGGTCGAGGCGACCGGCGACCGCTGGAGCTATTACCTCACCGCCGAGGAAAAAAGCAGCTATGACGAGCAGATGCAGAACGCCTACGTCGGTATCGGCGTCACCATCACCCTGCAGGAGCAGGACGGCGGCATGCGCGTCGAACAGGTGACCGCCGGCGGCCCGGCCGAGGAGGCCGGCATGCAGGTCGGCGATATCATCACCGAGGTCGAGGGCGAGTCCACGCTCACGCTCGGCATGGCCGGCACCCGCGCAAAGGTCAGAGGGGAGGAGGGGACCTCCGTGGCCCTGACCATCCTCCGCGGCGGCGAGCGCCTGACCCTGACGGTCGAACGCCGCAGCATCGAGACCGCCGTGGCCACCTATGAAATGCTGGACGGTCAGATCGGCTACGTGAAGATCGCCAACTTCGATACCCGCTGCTTTGACGAGACCTCCGCCGCCATCGACGCGCTGCTCGATGACGGCACGCAGGCCCTGATCTTCGACGTGCGCAATAACGGCGGCGGCTATAAGGACGAGCTGGTCAAGATCCTTGACCGGCTCCTGCCGGAGGGGATCCTGTTCCAGAGCGAGGACTATAGCGGGACCAAACAGACCGACCGCTCCGACGCGGCCTGCATCGAGCTGCCCATGGCCGTCCTCGTCAACCAGGACAGCTATTCCGCCGCGGAGTTCTTTGCCGCTGCCCTGCAGGAATACGGCTGGGCGACCGTCGTCGGCACGAAGACCTGCGGCAAGGGCAATTTCCAGACTGCCTTCACGCTCTCCGACGGCTCCATGCTCAATCTCTCCATCGGCAAGTACTTCACCCCGAATGGACGCAGCCTGACCGATATCGGCGTCACGCCGGACGAGCCCGTGGAGCTTTCCGACGAAGATGCGGCGAAATTGCTCTACGGCCAGCTGGCACACGCGGATGACGCACAATTACAGGCCGCAATCCGCGCCATCCGCCAGAAAATCTCTTGACATCCATATCTTTGACCGATATAATGTCTGCTGAATCCCTGTAACTACCGGGCGTTTCCAGCCCGACCGAATATGGAAGGAACGATCAATCATGGCAAAAGAATTCAAGATCAGTGCGCTCCGCCTCAAAGAGCTGGAGCAGGAACTTTTTTATCTGAAGACGACGCGTGAGAAGGAAGTAGCCGAGCAGATCAAGGAGGCGCGCTCCTTCGGCGACCTTTCCGAAAACAGCGAATACGACGAGGCCAAGAACGAGCAGGCCAAGCTCTACGGCCGCATCGCCGAGGTCGAGAACATCCTTGCCCACGCCGTCATCATCGACGAGACCGAGGACTCCGAAGGCAAGATCAGCCTCGGCTGCACCATCAAGGTTGAGGATATGGAGACCGGTGACGAGGAGCTCTACGCCATCGTCGGCTCGCAGGAGGCCAACCCCATGGAGTGCCGCATCTCCGACGACTCTCCGTTCGGCAAGGCGCTGCTCGGCCATAAGGTCGGCGATATCGTCGATGTCGAAGCGCCCATCGGCGTGCTCAAGTACAAGATCCTGACGGTCGAAAAGTAACGAATCACAGAAACAGATAAGAGGGACGATATGGAACAGGAAAACAGGAATCAGCAGAACGCGGCTCCGCAGGTCAGCCTCGGCGACCAGATCAAGGTCCGCCGCGAAAAGCTCGCGCAGCTGCAGGCCGAGGGGATGAACCCGTTTACCATCACCCGCTTCGTCAGCACCACGACCGCACAGGAGATCAAGGACCATTTTGACGAGATGGAGGGCAAACCCGTCTCCATCGCGGGCCGTCTCATGTCCAAGCGCGGCATGGGCAAGGTCTCCTTCTGCGATCTGCAGGACAAGACCGGCCGCATCCAGCTCTACGCCCGCAAGGATGAGATGGACGAGGCCGCGTACAACCGCTTCAAGAAATATGACATCGGCGATATCGTCGGCGTCGAGGGCGAGATCTTCCGCACCCAGCGCGGCGAAATGTCCGTGCGCGCGAAGACGATCACGCTCCTGTCCAAATCCCTGCTGCCGCTGCCCGAGAAGTTCCACGGCCTGACTGACAAGGAGACCCGCTATCGTCAGCGTTATGTCGACCTGATCGTGAACCCCGAGGTCAAGCGCAACTTCATCATCCGCTCGCAGTTCATCAAGCATCTGCGGGATTATCTGGATAATATGGGCTATATCGAGGTCGAGACCCCCGTCCTCAACACCATTGCCGGCGGCGCGGCCGCGCGTCCGTTCATTACCCACCACAATACGCTCGATATCGACATGTACATGCGCATCGCGACCGAGCTGCCCCTCAAGCGCCTGATCGTCGGCGGCATGGAGCGCGTGTATGAGGTCGGCCGTATCTTCCGCAACGAGGGCATGGACCCCAAGCACAACCCCGAGTTCACGACTGTCGAGCTCTATCAGGCCTACGCCGATTTCCACGATATGATGGACATCGCCGAGGGCGTCTACACCACCTTCGCACAGAAATACCTCGGGACCTATGAGCTGGAATGGATGGGCGAGAAGGTCGACCTGACCCCCGGCTGGCCGCGGCTGACGATGGTGGAAGCCGTCAAGAAGTATGTCGGCGTCGACTTCGATGCGATCACCGACGATGCAGAGGCCGTTGCGGCGGCAAAGGCAGTCGGCGTTGAGCTTGCCGACGCCGCTGAAAAGACCTGGGGCAACGCCCTCTACGCCTGCTTCGACCAGAAGGTCGAGGAGCATCTGGTGCAGCCGACGTTCATCACCATGTACCCGGTCGAGGTCAGCCCGCTGACCAAGCGCAGCCCCAAGGACCCGCGCCTGACCGAGCGCTTTGAGTTCTTCATCTGCCGCGCGGAGATGGGCAACGCCTATTCCGAGCTGAACGACCCCATCGACCAGCGCGAACGCTTCATGAAGCAGGTCGAGCAGCGTGAACGCGGCGACGACGAGACCGAAATGCTCGATGAGGATTTCCTTACCGCCCTCGAATACGGCATGCCCCCCACGGGCGGCATGGGCATGGGCATCGACCGCGCTGTCATGCTCTTCACCGGCGCAGACACCATCCGCGACGTCATCCTGTTCCCGACGATGAAGCCACTCGACGCTCCCAAGACAAAAAAGCCAGAGGAAGTTGGTATCATCGGCGGCGCGACGAGCACAGTCGAGATCGAGGTCAAGGACGAGCCGATTGATTTTTCTAACGTCGAGATCGAGCCGCTGTTCAAGGACTTCGTCGACTTCGAGACATTCTCGAAATCCGACTTCCGCGCCGTGAAGGTCAAAGCCTGCGAAGCGGTCAAGAAGTCCAAAAAACTCCTGAAATTCGTGCTGGATGACGGAACCGGCACCGACAGAGTCATTCTTTCCGGCATTCACGAATATTACGAACCGGAAGAATTGGTTGGAAAAACGTGCGTTGCCATCGTGAATCTGCCGCCCAGGCCCATGATGGGCATCGACTCCTGCGGCATGCTGATCAGCGCCGTCCACCACGAGGAAGGCGCAGAAAAGCTCCACCTTCTGATGCTGGACAACCACATCCCCGCAGGCGCAAAAATGTATTGAGAAACCTAAGCACCCCGGCACAGCAGTGCCGGGGTGCTTGTTCTTTCAGGGAGCCAAAAGCATACGAACGAGCGCCGGGCAGCGATCGCTGCCCGGCGCTGATCTGTTATTTTTCCAGCATCGCGTCCATCAGTGCCAGCAAAGAGCTCTGCTGGCCGGGGGTCAGGCGGCTCCATTTGTCCAGCAGCGTCCGCTGCGCGGGCGTCAGCGCGAGCCGGTCCTCGGCGTCGGCAAAAAACTGCGAGAGCGTCAGCCCAAAGGCCTCGCAGATCTTTTCCAGCGAGGAAAACGATGGCGTCATGCCCTTCTTGTACCAGGAGGAAATGGTCGACTGCGGCAGGCCGGAGCGCTCCGCGAGCTGATATTCTGTCCAGCCTCTGGCCTCGCGGTTTTTCCGGATCAGGCCGAGAATGTCTGTCACGCGATCACCACCTACGATTTTTCGTTTATTATACTTTGAAAAATCGTTGCATTTTAATCATTATTGTCGTAGTATATACTACGACAATATTCGATTTTCTGGAGGCCGCTGAACCATGAACGAAGACCGCACCTACGAAGCCTGGCTGGACGAGACGAACCGGGTCGTATCCTTTCACGCGATCCCCGCCGCCCGCCATTTCCGCGCCGCCGGAGAAGAATTCTGGCCGCTGATCCTGACCCTCGTCCTCTCCGGCTACCGGATCCAGTGAAGCGATTTTAGGAATAATTAAGAAATTTTACCGGAAATTTGTGATATAGTGGAAGTACAAAATCTACCCGAAAAGGAGAGCCCATGATGAAAAAAGCAATGCTGTGTCTTCTGATGATCCTGTCTGTCTTTCTGCTCGCTGCCTGTCAGAAGCAGCCCCAGCCGGAGATCAAACTGCCGGAGCCGCAGGCAGCGGCCAGCCCGGCACAGCCGGGTCCGGAGACTGTGGAACAGACTCTGACCCTCGGCCTCATCGACTTTGATGCGGACAAGGAGCTGCTGCGCGGCCTGATCCAGAGCTATAATGCCTCCGGCGCGCCCGTCCGCATCGAGATCGTCAACTACGCCGACGGCGCCGAAAGCTACGCGGACGCCGTCACGCGCCGGACGACCGAGCTCATGGCCGGGAACGTCCCCGACCTGCTCGACTGCAGCGACCTGAGCGGCGCGCAGTACGCCGGGAACGCAAAGAACGGCATCCGCTGCCGCTGGACGGGATGCCGGAGGAAGGGGTGCTGTCTGGCGTGCAGCAGCCCTGCGAGGTGGGTGGGAAGCGCTATTCCATCGTCGGCGCGTTCACGCTCGACCCGCTGTTCGGCCCCGCGTCCAAGCTCGGCGCGTCGCTGCAGACCTCGGTCGAGGATGTGCTGCGCGGCGCGGTCCCGGATGTCCGCTTCGTCTGGGGCGGCAGGGACCTGCTCGGCGTCTATTGCCGCCACGCCGCGGAGCGCTTTCTGGACTACGATACCGGTACAGCTTCGTTTGAAAGCGAAGCATTTCTGGACCTTCTGACCGCCTGCGCCCGCATCCAGCCGTCGGAGCTGGGCCCGGACAGCATCATGCAGCAGCCCATGCGTTCCGTCTCCGTGTACCGTCAGATGCAGAACAGCTGGTACGAGCAGACCGGCGACGCGTTCCGCGTGCTTTCCCTCAGCGCGGACGGCGGCGTGACCTATCAGCCTGTGCTGCAGCTCGGTGTCTGCGCGGGCTCCTCCATGCAGGAGGCCGCGGTGCAGGCCCTGCGGGCCATGCTCGCAGAGAGCTTCCAGAAGACCATCACGGACGCCTTCCCGGTCAGCACGGCTGTCCTGCAGGCGCAGCTGCAGCAGGAGATCGACGCGCAGAAGACCTATCAGCAGACCGCCATCCGCGAAGAAGGCCGCGTCGACGTCGGCGAGGCCGGGACGCAGACCTTCCTGTTTGACGAAGCCGTCGCGGCGGACCTCATGCACGTACTGGAGCATGTGGACTGCCGCGCCTGCAGCAATCAGGAGATCCTGACCATCATCCTCGACGAAGCGGACGCCTTCTTCCAGGGCCGAAAGACCGCGCAGGAGGCCGCCCGCATCATGGACAGCCGCGCCGCCCTTTTCATCGCCGAAAACAGCTGAGCGGAGGGGGAGAAAGCGCGCGTGGGTGATGCCACATTTTCTGTTGACAAACGTTAACACCTGTGCTATCCTAGAAATATAACATATGTTAACACACGGGAAGGAGCGGAACGCATGGAACATCTCAGACTGTCCGACGGGGAATGGAAGCTGATGAAAACACTCTGGCAGCGCCAGCCGCGCACGCTTGCGGAGCTGGTCGCAGCGCTGGACGCCGAGACCGGCTGGAGCCGGGCGACGATCTTCATGATGCTCAAGCGGCTCATCGCCAAGGGCGCGGTCACGATGGACGACAGCGGAAGATTTCAGCAATACAGCGCCGCGATCACGTATTCAGATGTTGAACCCGAGGAAACGGAAGCATTTTTGTCGAAGGTTTACGGAGGAAGCGTGGGCATGATGGTGTCGAACCTCGTCGACCGCGGCACACTGTCCGAGCAGGACATTCAGGAATTGAAAGCCATTCTGGACGCAGCAGAAAAGGAGCGCGCGCAATGAAAAAATGGATTCTCCTTTTGACGCTCTGTATCAGCCTCCTTTTATCGGGCTGCCAGAAAACGCCGGAGGCCCAGCCTGGAACGCAGCCGGCGGAAGCGCCGTGGGCAGACGAACAAGCGGACGCGCCGCTTTCCTATGAAGACTATTTCGCGGAGCTCCGCCCCTATGACCCGGCAGAGAACGACGTGCCGGACTGGATGAAGGACGGAAACTATGAAATTTTATCAGAGGACGGCGTCCTCTCTCTGTACCAGGCGGAAGACGGGACTCTGACCCGCTTGTTTGCTTACCCGGTGGAAGCGCCGCTCGGCTGGTCGGCCGACCCGGCCTGTCTCTATGCGTTCGACGAGCAGACCATTTACCGGCTCGATTATGGCGGGGAAGCGGCAGAGCCGATTTACCGCGCGACGGATGGGGCGATTTTGCAGATGGCGGCTGCCGGGGGCGCGCTCTTCTTTGCCGAACAGGGAGAGCTCAGCATCCGCCTCTGCCGATTGTACGCGCCCGAAGGGAAGCTGGACGTCTTCTATGACGAGGTCCGCCCGGATGCGGAGGACCTTCTGCTGTTCCCCGTTTCCAATCACGAGCTGTGCTGGACCATGGACGATCCAGACTTTCTGGAGCTTGCGGCAGAGCAGGAGCAGACCTACATCGAGACGCGGAACATCGATCCTGCGGACAAGAGCACCTACTGGGGCATGCTGGAGCTGGATTTTGGCGTCAACTCCGGCATCCGGTACTACTATAACGACCTGGAGCCGCTGCTCTGCTCGCAGGGCTTCCGTAAAATTTACGGCGAAGAGAGCGTCGCCGACTGGTGGAAAACCGAAGACAGCTTCCTGCGAGACGCGGAGCTGCGCGCGAAGTTTGTATCCGTGGAACAGGGACCCGCAGTGCAGGCGCCGGACCGCAGGGTCGTAAGCTTTTTGCGCGGCGCGGAAACGGCGCTTGCGCAGGAACGGGGCCTGACGTTCAACACGCCGGAAAATCTTTCTCCGGAGCAGCTGTTTCAGTTGTTTCTGGCATGGACGAATGAAGCTACGCTGAAGGAATATCAGGACCCGGATGACGGAAACTTCTATTTCACAACCCCGGTCATCCGCCGGACGCTCGACTGCTATTTCAGCGGCTATTGCTTTGATATCACAGCCTGCAGGGCGTACGACAGGCAAACCGGCATGGTCGTCGTCCCGTCTGTTTCCGGGTCTGACGACGGCCGGACGGCGCGGCTCGCCGGAAAAGCGCAGGACGGAGACCTTGTGACCTACCTTATCGACTTTTACGCGGATGCGGCTGCCAAGGCAGAGCATCGTGCGTACGCGAGGAAGGAATACACGCTGCAATGCTATGACGGCGGCTTCTATCTCCTGCGCGCCTGCTCCGTGATGTGCCCTGACGGGGAGCATACGCTCGGCGGCATTTCCGTCTGGGACAGGTGGGACCTTCTTCCGCAGACGGTGACCGAAGGCTTTGCGGAGCTTGGTGTGGTCGGCGTTTCGCGGGAGGACTATGATGTGGTCAAATACGGCCGTGACGGACTATATGTCCACGTGCTGCGTCTGCAGGCGGGCAAGGAGGACTGGGAGGGGCTGGACGGCTACGTCAGCTGCGTCTATACGACGAGCCCCGACTATCCCTCGCCGCGCGGTCTGCGCGTCGGCAACCCGGAGGCCAACGCAGCAGAAACAATGAATGCGCTCTGGAGCAGCTTTGAATACGAGCTGCAGGACGGCGCGATCTGCCGCATGGGGTTCTTCTCCTATTATGACGCGGGAGGCCCCGGCGAAGCGTTTACGGTACGCCCGGCAGACAGCCGGCCGGGGAATTGAGGGAAAGGAGCTGCCATGATACGAGAAACATTGACGCTCTCCGCGCTGATCGCAGCCGTCCTGCTGGTGCGGGCGGTGTTCAAAAACCGCGTGCCGAAGCGGATGATCTATGCGCTCTGGCTCGTGGTGCTTTTGAAGCTCTGCATGCCGGGGACGCTGTTCTCCCTGCCGGTCCTTCCGGCAGAGCGGACCGCTGCGCCGGTGCAGCGCACGGAGTTCCCGGCGCAGACCGCGCCGGTCACCCAACCGCCCGCACAGGCGGTACAGCCGCAAACACCCGCGCAGCCAGTCACGCAGGAACCGGCAAACCCGGCGGCGAAGCCGCTGACGGCCACGCAGATCTTCCGGATCATCTGGTTCAGCGGCAGCGCGCTGCTCGGCCTCTGGATGCTTGGCTCGTGGCTGGTCTTTACGATCCGGCTGCGCAAAAGCCGGAAATTCCTCGGAAGACACGGAAAAACCAGTATTTACGTCTCAAGCCGCATCCCGTCGCCCTGCCTTGCAGGCCTCATCCCGGCCGTCTATCTGACGCGGAACGTGCTGCAGAACGACACGACTGCGCTGATCCTGCGCCACGAGCTGACGCACCTGCGGCATCTCGACCCGCTGTGGTCATTCTGCCGGACGGCCGCTGTGGTCGCGTACTGGTGGAACCCACTGGTCTGGCTCGCCGCGATCGTCTCCAAGCGCGATGCCGAGCTGGCGTGCGACGAGGCCGTCGCCGCGGGGCTCCTCGACAGCGAGCGCATTGCCTACGCAAGGGCGATCCTGGCCCAGGCCCCGCGCAGGGGCGCAGCCATGAGCCTTGCCGGGCCGCCGGTCAAAGAGCGCATTTTGTTCCTCACGAAAAAGCAGCGCACGAGCGTCCTGTGCGTCGTTCTGGCCCTGATCCTCGTCCTGTCCGCGACCGGCTGCTCCTTTGCCGAGCTGACGCGGCAGAAATCTGGGGAGATCACTCTGCCCGAAGCGGCAGGGGAGACCAGCCCGTCCGCGGATGCGGCCGCGGATCCCACCGCCCGGCAGGAAGGACCGGTGCAGGACCAGCCGCAGCTGCTTCACAACGACGGGACCTATGACCCGTCCCAGCCCCTGCAAGCCTGGGAGCTGGCCCGCGCCGACGGTGTGCAGACCGGCATGACGCAGGCGCAGGTCGAAGCGATCACGGGGCCGCTCACCGAGAACCAATACGGCCTCCTGGTGGACGATCAGAACATCTCCTATCGCTTCTGGGACCGCAGCGGCGGCGAACCGAAGCTGATGGAAATGACCTGGAGCGGAAAAGTGATAAACGACGAGCTTGTCTATACCACCTCACAGGACGCGCCGGCCTTCCGCGGCATCTGCCTCGGCGATCCGATCGGCGACGTGCTGGCGAAGCTTCCGTGCACAGACCGGGAACTCAAATACCAGCAGACGCAGTATGTGTACGGGCAGGCGGGCGACGAGGATTACGCGGTCCTGCACCTGATCGGGGACAGCTATTATTCTCTGTCGTTCGGCATCGCCGGTCAGTGGCGCGCATCCGTCGACTTCTCCCGTGTCCAGCAGCGCGTGTTCCATATCGTCATTTATGCCGAAACATACTGGCAGGAAGCAGAGCAGGCGGGCGAAGAGACGGCTGCCCGGGCGCAGACCATGACGCTGTCGGTCCCGTCCGGCGAAAAATACACGCTGTCGGAGGAGGATACGGCGGCTCTGGAGGAGATCTTCTCCGAGGGTTCCATGACGATGCTCGAGAACGACCCGGAATCGGTATGCGTGTACCAGTTCGACATCCGGAATCGCAGCTATCTGCTGGATGAAACGCTGGATACAGTAGAGATGATCGTATGGATGGATACCGAGCATTATGACTATTACCAGAAGCACCTGACCGACACCGACGCGGAAACCCTGCAGACGGTCATTGACCGGTACACACAGGGCGCGGAGGGCAGCAAGCGCCAGACCGCGATCCTCCGGGAGGTGCGCGCGGATTCCGTCACGGTCGAGCATATCACCCTGCTCAATTCCGCCCTCGAGGAAGACCTGCGAGCGCTCAAAGGCCTGAACATCCCACCCGAAGCGTACCAATACGGCTACTATCGGGAGGACTCCGGCGAGATCTACACCTACAAGGTCGACCCGGATACCCCCGTCACCATCTATGACATTTCTCAGGTCTACGGAGCGGGCGAGGACCGGCTGTACACCTTCGAAACATGGCAGGATTTCGTCGCCGCGGTCCAGGCCAACGAAGGCCTGTGCGTCCCGCCCTATACCCTGACCCTGCAGGACGGCGTTGTCGTCAAAATCGAAGAGAAATTCTACAATTAGCATCCAGAAAGGAGACTACCATGAAGAAGACAGCCCTGCTCCTGCTGCTGTGCATATGCCTGCTTCTGGCTGGCTGCACCGCGCAGACCGCACCGCAGCCCATCCAGCCGGAACCGGATACTCAGCCGGAACCGGATACTCAGCCGGAGCAGGCTGTGCAGCCAGCACGGACATGGCAGGACGTGCAGGCGCAGCTTCCGGATATCTCGGCGATGTCCGGCTTTCCGGTGGCGGAGGAAGCCTGGCACCCGGAGCCGATCGTCGTGCATGGCGGAGAAGCGGAATACTGGATCGACCGGTCCGAAAGCTGGGAGACCGCAAAGATCTGCATGCGAAAAGATGGCCAGACGGCGAGTATTTACGCCGCACAGGACGGAAGCCTGTCCCAGCTTGCATTGTTCGATGGTATGCTGTATTTTGCACAGACCGGCGGCATTTATCGGATGCCAATGGAAGGCGGCGCGGCGGAACTCTGGATCCCGGACGGCGGACGGTTTGCGCTGACCGGCGGCGTGATCTATACGTGGCTTTCGGAGCAGGGCTTCTGCGCCATTGCCGCGCAGGACCCGGAACAGGCCGTGCCGGTGTGGAAGCAGGAACAGGCGCTTACGGTTAGGCAAACTGTCCCGGTGACGGGCGGTATCGTCTTCTGGCTGGCGGAAAACGAGCCGGATCCGGATGCTGGCCAGCTTTGGGTCGTGCTGCTGCGAAACAGCGGGCAGTGGGAGCTTCTGCGCGAGGAAACGGGACCGATGCCGCGGAGCATCTTTTCGGATGACACCAACGTCTGGTTCATGCGCGAGACGAGTGAAGGTCAGTTTCTCTATCAGATCGATTGTAAAGATGGAGCATATGCCTGCCTCGGCAAGCTGCCGGAAGCACCGGATGGATGTTACAGCCCCGGCACGCCTGTATTGGGCTTTCAGCGTCTGCTGATGCGCTATCAAGGGATAGAGTCAACCATGGAGTTTTATGCGCTGGATGACAAACTGACGCTGGGTGAGCATTTGCTGTCGTACGGCGCAGACGATTCATATGCCATTTATTTTCTGCACCTGTTCGAGATACAGGAAACGCCGCAGAGCTTTTATTTTTGCGGCAAGTCGGAAGAAAACGGGCTGTATCTCGTTTCTGAAATAAGAAAAAGCGGGGACGGGCTTTTGCGGGAGGAAGCCCTGCAGCCGCCGGTATGAACGCGCCTGCGGGCATAACGATCAAGCCGAACCGAAAGGAGAAACCCATGAAAAAGACGATTATATTCCTGCTGCTGTGCATCTGCCTGCTTCTGGCTGGCTGCACCGCGCAGACCGCACCGCAGCCCATCCAGCCGGAACCGGAGCCTGTGCCGACAGAGCCGGAACCCGCCCCACCCGCAGCCGAAACCGCGGATACAGTTGCAAGTCAGGAAGAGCAGACGCAGGAGCGGCCGGCGCTCCCGGTCCCGTCCGCGTCCATGTTTTCCCTGACCGGGCGCGAGGCTGTCCTGTATGACGCGGCGGTCGCGCAGCGATACCCGCGCGATGACAACGACATCGTCCTGCCAAGCCTGTGCGAATACGGCTCGTTTGAGGAAGACGGAAAGACCGTGGTCATCTGCGACCTGCACTACGATTTTTACTACGACTACACCGGCCCCGGCTGGGCGTGGAACTCGGGCGCGATGAACACGTATCTGCGAGCGGAGCTGGAAACGCAGGACGGCGCGGAGGTCTGCACGGGCTTTGCAATTTTCCCGGGCGGCGATCCTAGCGACTGGATCTCCGGCGAATGCGGCCCGCTTGCCGTGCAGAATGCAGATGGGGCGTGGGTCCTGCCGGAACCGGCCGGAGACTGGTTCCCGTCGGACAGCAGTATGCTGGGCGAGTATCTGGCCGTAGCAGAAGCCATGCAGGAACCGGCGGCAGTGATGCCGCAGGCAGACTTTGAGGCGCACATGCTGGCGCTTTCGGACGGGAAGACGGCGGAGGAATTGACCATCGACACCTTCCCGAACGTTCTGGCGGAAGACGCGGCGCTGGAAAGCTTCCTGCGCGATACGCCAGAGGAAGCGGCGCTCTGCTGCGCGACGTATCTGGTCGAAAACATGTGGTACGGCGATGGCGAAAATGAGCCCTATACGACGGATCTCGCGCTGACCGCGCTGGGGCGGCTCTACGTTCTTTCGATGCAGTATCTCATGGAGACGTATAACGACTCGACGTCGCTGCTGTCTGCCTTGCTGCTGCATACGTTTTCCCCGGAGGAATGGCTGTACCAGTTCTGGGGCGTAGTGGGAGGAATCGCGTTCGCAAAGGAAGGTTTTACGCTGGACAGTGTCTATTACGATGAGCACCCCATTGAAAAGCAGTGCATGACCGCCCTGCTGCGCAGCCCGAAGCGGCTTTATGGCGCGACACTTTTTGATTATGTAAACCCTGTAGACAACGAGCGGTGTGACGCTGACCATTCTGCGCTTTATGATTTCCTGGCAGAGGGCAAGGCAGACGGCCGCCTTCATATCGAGCCCGCCGGAGCGACGCGCGAAGATCTCCTTGCCGCCTGCACGGAAACGGCGCATTGGGAGGTGGAAGGCGGAACCGATACCACCATCCTCCACATCACGCCCGAACACGGTCAGGAACTGCGGCTGGTGTACCGCTTCGGCGAAAATTAAGGATTTTTAAGAAATTTCTTCCACGCTGGTGTGCTATGATGACGGCGAGAACATCAGCTTCCTGACGAAAAGGAGAAACAAATGAAAAAACTGTCCGCCGCGCTGATGGCGCTTTTGCTGATATTGACCGGCTGCCAGAAACAGCAAAAGCAGGCGGATATCCGTCTGCCGGAACCGGAAACACCTGCCGCAGAAGAAACGATAGCCGAACCGGCGGAAGAACCGGAACAGGAGAGCGTTGCTCCGGATCTCGGCACCTACAAAGAGCTTCTGGAAGTCCTTCAAACGCTGCAAACACGGGATGACTGGAAAAGCAGCCCGGAATACGAGATGATCACGGCGCAAAAGGAGAAGGTACTCAGCCAGCTGATTGGCAGCTTTTACTGCGGGCTTGACAGCCTCAGCCTTCAGAATACTGCATGGGGCGATCATGATCTGCCCGGTATGGCGTTTGCGGTGTTCCGGAGTCTGCTTGGCCCGGAAGATCTGGCGCTGGAAGCCGGAACGCCGCTCGAATGGTTCCGGACTTGGTTTATCTGGGCATTCGGACACATGCATGAAGCGGACGCAGCAGGACTGCAGGCGCAGTATCCGGCTTCCTTTGCCGCAATCGATACGGTTATGGATCATCACGGGACATGGGAAGATGCGGTAGACAACGGTCTGTGCTCTCTGGACAAGGGCAGCCATTACGACTTCGATCTCATTGCTGCACGAGATCAGATCGTTTCCTACATCCGTGAAAACGAAGAAATCTGGCCGTTTTCGTATACGCTGATCCTGCGGTTAAACAATGCGCCATATGGCACGGAGGAACCGACGCCCGGAGATCCGAATGTGTACGTCGACTTTATCTGGTGGGCTGCATATACCGCCTCCGGTGAGCGCACAGAGGTCCTTGTGCAGGAGCTGACGCTCAACCCAGAGACAGGTGAATCGTCCGTATGGACCATCACGCGCGAGGATTTGGGAGAAGATCTGTCGTTCCTCCCGGATTGGGTCGTGGATACGCTTTTTGATGGGAGGTATCTGTCTTCGGCTAAGAACGCGCCGCCGGAGATTGTACAGCCCGAAACCGAACAGCCAGAAAACGTACAGCCGGGGTCGGAGCCTGCACAGTCTGCCGCTGCGGCTGCGACTATGCCGCAGACCGAACAGGATGCGGCGCGGTTCACGCAGGCAGAGGGCAAGCTGCGCGCAGCCCTGCAGCAGAGCACCGGGGAGGGAACAGAGGACCCCGCCGCACTTTTCTGGGCCTATGACGGCCAGAACGGCAACCTCTTTGAAGAGTTACCGGCGTTCAGCGCCGAAGCGATCGCCACGCAGCCGATGGACGACGAGACCTGGGACGCGCTGTCGCTGTTTGCCTACGAGCGCTATGCGCGCGAAAACGGCTGGCCGCTGATGATCGGGGCAGAGGCGCTCCGCGATACCTTTGCAAGCTATTTCCCACTGGACAGCAGCACGTGGCAGGACCGCAGCTCGCACTATCTGACGTATCAGGACGGGATCTACACCCGCACGGTCTATGACGACGGGCACCATAGCCGGTACTGCTATCTGCGCGGCGTCCAATGCAAGCAGGATGGGTCGATCGAGCTGCGGTTCGACTCGCTGGAGCTTCCGGCCGATATGGAATATGAGACCGCGGACGCGAGCATCCGCGCGGTCTTTGACTACGCCGGTGCGACAGAACTGCAGCCGCCGGTGTTCCGGGAGGCCGTCTGGCAGGCATTCTCTGCCGGTGTCCTTCCGCTGGCAGGGAATAAAACCGAACGCACCGTGACCATCTGCCTGACCGGCGACGCCGCGCAGCCGTTCCTGTTTATGGAATGCAACTGAGGACGGAACATACGCGGTGGATTTTTGCGGCCGGATGGGGTATAGTAGGGGAAAAGCTTTTTAGAAAGGAACCAGACCCATGTGTACTGCAGCAGCTTTTCAGACAAAGGACTTTTATTTCGGCCGGACGCTGGACTACGAATGCTCCTACGGCGAGTGCGTGACCGTCACGCCGCGCCGCTATCCCTTCTCGTTCCGCCACATGGGGCGGCTGGACGCGCATTACGCCATGATCGGCATGGCGCACGTCGCGGACGGGTATCCGCTGTACTATGACGCTGTCAACGAAGCCGGACTCGGTATGGCCGGGCTGAACTTCGTCGGCAATGCGCAGTATGCCGAGGTACAGGAGGGAAAGGAAAACGTGGCGCAGTTTGAGCTGATCCCATGGATCCTCGGCCGCTGCGCCACGGTCCGCGAGGCGCGGGCGCGGCTGGACGCGCTCAATCTGGTCGGTACGCCCTTCAGCGAGCACTATCCCGCCGCGCAGCTGCACTGGCTGCTAGCAGACAAGGACGAAGCCGTCGTCATTGAGTCGATGGCCGACGGCCTGCACGTCTATGACGACCCGGCGGGCGTCCTGACAAATAACCCGCCGTTCCCGCAGCAGCTGTTCAACCTGAATAACTACATGGCGCTCTCTCCGCGGCAGCCGGAAAACCGGTTCTCCGGGGCGCTGGGACTGCACTGCTACAGCCGCGGCATGGGCGCGCTGGGCCTGCCCGGCGATCTGTCGTCCATGTCCCGCTTCGTGCGCGTGGCCTATACGAAGCTGAACGCCGTCTGCAGGGACACGGAGGCGGAGAACGTCAGCCAGTTTTTCCACATCCTCGGCGCGGTAGAGCAGCAGCGCGGCTGCTGCGAGGTCGAGCCCGGCGCATATGAATACACGATCTATACCTCCTGCTGCAACGCGGCCCGCGGCGTTTACTATTACACGACCTATGACAATCATCAGATCACCGCTGTCGACCTGCACCGCGCGGAACTGGAGGGGGAAGCCCTCAGCACCTGGCCGCTCGTGACCGGCGAGCAGATCTTCCGCCAGAACTGAAACGGAAAAGCAGTTCAACGCCGTCGTCGCGTCCAACACGCACGCGCGGCACCTGTATGAGCGCCTTGGATTTGTCCAGCTCGGCGTTATCCCCGGCGGATTCCGTATGAAGGATGGCCATTACGAGGATATCTGCCCCTACTATCATACTCTGTAAAAAACAGCCTGCGCCGCAGATATTGCGGCGCAGGCTGCTGTTTAATTTGTTTTGCCCGATGGATCAATGAACCACAGAAAATCCGGCAGCGTGATGCGGCGGGAAACGAAGCTGCGCGGCACCTGATACGGGTCCATGCCGGTCTGATACGTCCAGCCGTCCATGCGCAGAGCAAACGTGTAGTAGTCTTTTGCCACATCCATCGTCAGGTAGCTGTATTTTCCCTCCGGGTAGCACAGCACATACGGGATCTGGCCCGTCGCGGCGGCCAGCGCGGCGTTGGAGCGCTCCATCTCCTGCCGGAGCGCAGCCTCGTCCATGGCGCTGAGATTTCCATGCGTGTAGGTATGGCTCTGGATGCTGACGAGGCCGGAGGCCGCCATCTCATACACCTGCTCCTGCGTCATCTTGTGTGTGCTGCCCATGGCATTGCCGATGACGAAGATGGTCGCCTTGGTCTGATATTTTTCCAGCAGGGGATAGAGGACGGTGTAGTTGTCGTCATACCCGTCGTCAAAGGTCAGGATGACCGGCTTTTCATAGTCCTCGATGTGCGCCAGGTCTGAAAACCAGATCGCTTCGTACCCGTTCTCCTGCAGATACTGCAGCTGCTCCTCCATGGAAGCCGCGCTGACGAACAGATCGGCATAGCCCCAGATCTCGTCACCCACCGCGTGGTACATCAGCACCGGCACGTTCCACCCCTCCGGGATCTCGCCGACGGTCTGCCGCTTCGCCAGATACCGGCTCCCGTCCGGCGCCAGCCCCCATTCGAGGCCAAGGCGCGCAGCCGCGTCTTCCAGCTTTATATAATCCTGCCCGCCGAAGCTGATAGATTCAAGATCATCCAGAATGCCCGGCTCCGGCTGCAGCAGCGCGGCGGCCTCCAATATGTCCTCCACCGCGGCCCACAGCGTTTCTTCTCCTGTAAAGACCTCGTTCAAAGTCTGCATCGGCGCATCCTCCGGCACATCCTCTGCCCGGATCCACTCTGATTCACGCGTCGAATAGGCATCGGTCAGCCGCCCCAGCACCCAGACCGGCTCTGCCGGCAAAACCGCAGCTTCCGGCTCCGGTTCTTCTGCGGCGACAGGGACTTCCACCGGTTCGGCGGGCACGGGCGGCTCGGTCGGGACCGGCTCCGGTGCAGCCGTGGCCTCTGCCGGAGTTTCCGGCAAAGCCGCCGCCGGCGCGGCGCAGGCGCACAGCAGCGCCAGCAGGCAAAGACAGACGAGCAGACGGGAGATACGCATACGGGATGTCCTCGTTTCACGCTTTTTTATCAGTTTATCATGTTTTTCCGGCAGAAACAAGCCCGAAAAACGGTTTTCCTTGACGGCGGTGCGGCTGCTGACTATAATATAGTATAACTTCATCAGGAGGGACGGCCTTCTACTATGCTTCGAATGTTTTTCCGCAGGATCCGGCCGGGCCAGCTGATCGTGCTGGTGTTTCTCGGGATCATCCTGCTTGGGGCGGGGCTGCTGTGTCTGCCCGCCGCGGCAAGGTCCGGCCGGCCAACGCCGTTTTTGACGAGCCTGTTCACCGCGACCTCCGCGACCTGCGTCACGGGCCTCATCCGCGTCGATACCGGTACGCACTGGACGATGTTCGGCCAGGTGGTGATCCTGCTGCTCATCCAGGTCGGCGGTCTCGGCTTCATGACCATCGCCTGCCTGTTCTTCTTTGCGCTGCGGCGCAGGATCGGTCTGCGGCAGCGCATGGTGCTGGCCCAGGCGCTGGGCAGCGACACCTACAGCGGCATCGTGAGCCTCGTGCGCAACATCCTGCGCGGCACGGCCGCGGTCGAGGGCGTGGGCGCGCTGATCCTGTTTTTCCGCTTCCTGCCGGAGTTCGGCTTCGGCAGGGCGCTGTGGTACGGCGTGTTCCATTCCGTCTCCGCGTTCTGCAACGCGGGCTTCGACGTGCTGGCGGATGTGGACGCGGGCGGCAGCCTCTGCCGCTATGTGACGGATCCGGTCGTGAATTTTACGATCATGGCACTCATCGTCATCGGCGGCCTCGGCTTTGCCGTCTGGGGCGACATCCGGCATCACCGCCGGTTTTCCCGCCTGAGCGTCTATTCCCGGCTCGTTGTGATCATCACGACGGTGCTGATCTTCGGCGGCGCGGGCGTCTTTGCCGCGCTGGAATGGAACAATCCCAATACGATCGGCGAGCTGACAGCGCCGCAGAAGCTGATGGCAGCGCTGTTTCAGTCGGTGACACTGCGTACAGCGGGGTTTGCGACTTTTGACCAGAATGCGCTGTCGGACGTGTCGAAGGCAGCGTCGGATCTGCTGATGCTCGTCGGCGGCTCCTCCGGCTCGACGGCCGGCGGTGTCAAGACCGCAACGGTCGGTGTGATCCTGCTGTCCGCGTGGTCGACCGCGCGCGGCAGGACGAGCGTGCATGTCATGAAGCGCCGGATCCCGCGGCAGGCAGTCGAAAATGCCTCGGCGCTTTTCATTCTGGTGCTGCTGCTGTCCGGCCTCGGCGCGGCGTTTTTGAGCATCGCAGACCATGTGAGCCTCGAAAACGCGCTGTATGAGACCATTTCGGCGCTCTGCACCGTCGGCCTGACGACGGGCATCACGAGCTCGCTCGGCACGGCGTCGCAGATCATTCTGATCGTGCTGATGTTCTTCGGCCGGCTCGGGATCATGACCATCAGCGTCGGTTTTATGGCAGCCAACCGCGCCGAAGAGCGCGTGAGCTATGCGGAAACAAAAATCATGATCGGCTGATTGAAATGAGGATGATACAATGAAAAAAACATATCTGGTCGTCGGCCTCGGCCGCTTCGGCTCCGCGGTCGCGCAGCGGCTGTACGAGCTCGGCAGCGAGGTCATGGCTGTGGACCTGCACCCGGAGCTCGTGCAAAAAATGGAAAGCAAGGTCACCTGCGCGGCCGTCTGCGACGCGCGGGATGAAGACGCGCTGCGCGCGCTCGGTGCGCGCAATTATGACTGCGCCGTCGTCGCCATCGGCGGCGATCTGGCCACCAGCGTCGTGGCGACGCTGAACCTCAAGGAGCTCGGCGTGCAGACCGTCGTGTGCAAGGCTACCGACGAGACGCAGCGCCGCGCGCTTGAGAAGATCGGGGCCGACCGCGTCGTCGTGCCGGAGCGTGAGTCCGGCATCAAGCTGGCGCAGTCGCTGACCTCGTCGAGCATTCTGGATTTTATCGAGCTGTCGCCTGACTGCGGCATCGCCGAGCTGCAGACGCCGCCCGAATGGTGCGGCAAGAGCATCCGGGAGCTGGATATCCGCGCAAAATACGGCGTCAACGTCATTGCCGTGCGTGAGAATGGCAAGGTCCACGTCACGCTCGATGCCAACCGGCCGCTCGATGACAAGCTCACTCTCGTCCTTCTGGGAGAGAACGACCGTCTGGCGCGGGTGAAGCCGTGATGGAAGAACGGATCACAAGCCGCCGGAACCCGCTTCTGGCGCACACGAAAAAGCTGCTGACCTCCCGGTCCTACCGCGAAAAGACGGGCGAGTTTGCCGCCGACGGCGTCAAGCTCCTGGCGGAGGCCGCCCGCTGGTATCCGGGCCTGACGACTGTGATCGCGGAGGATGGAATAGAATTATGTAAACTTCCGGAGCAGACCCGTGTCGTCCGCGTGCCGAAGGACGTGATGCAGTCCATCTCCCTGATGGACGCGCCGCAGGGGGCCATTTTCCTCTGCCGCCTGCCGGAGGCTGCGCCTGCGGCCCTGGTGCCCGGCACGCTGCTGCTCGACGGCATCCAGGACCCGGGCAATCTTGGCACCATCCTGCGCACGGCCGATGCCCTGCAGATCCCGGCCGTTCTGCTTGACGGCTGCGCCGACCCCTATAACCCCAAGACGGTCCGGGCCTCGATGGGCGCCGTGTTCCGCACCCAGCCCGTCCGCATGACGAGGCAGCAGGCGATCGCCGCCTGCAGGGACGCGGGGATCCCGCTTCTGGCGACGGCCATGTCCGCCGACGCCGTCGACCTGCGGCAGGCGGAGCTGCCCAGCGCCGCCGTCATCATCGGCAGCGAAGGGCAGGGGATCTGCCAGGAACTGTTTGACGCGGCGCAGGGCAAGATCATCATCCCCATGTCGCCCCGCTGCGAATCGCTGAACGCAGCCGTCGCCGCGGCGATCGTGCTGTGGCAGATGAAGCGATAATTGAGATAGAAAAGAGAAAGACAGAGGAAATCCTATGCTGGAGTACTGGTTGTGGCTGTCCGGGCGCAGAGGGCTCGGTGTGCGCGGGCTGCGCGCGCTTCTTGAGCAGTTCGGCACGCCGGAGGCGGTCTATTGCGCCTCAGACGCGGAATATCCGTCCGATATCCGGCCGGACGGCCGTACCTCACTCGCCGATAAGGAGCTTGCCCCGGCCCGCCAGATCCTGCAGCAGTGCTACCGGCAGTGCATCCATATCGTAACGCTGCAGGACGCCGTCTATCCCCAGCGGCTCAAAAACATTGACGACGCGCCGCTCGTGCTGTATTATCAGGGCGTTCTGCCCGATTTTGACGCCGAGCCCGTCATCGCCATGGTCGGCACGCGCCGCGCCTCGGCCTACGGCCTGCTGCAGGCCAAGCGGCTTGGCTACGAGCTCGGGCGCTACGGCGCGATCGTCGTCTCCGGCGGCGCGGCGGGCATTGATACGCTGGCGCTGCGCGGCGCCGTCTCCTCCGGAACGCCGCCGGTGGCGGTATTCGCCTGCGGCGTGGACGTCGACTATCCGGCAGCCAACCGGAGCCTGTTTGAGGATCTTCGCACCAACGGCTGCGTCATGAGCGAGCTTCCGCCCGGCACGCCGCCGCTGCCGGAGCATTTCCCGTCCCGCAACCGCATCCTGAGCGGCCTTGCCCTCGGTTCCGTCGTGGTCGAGGCACCGAAAAAGAGCGGCGCGCTCATCACCGCCCGCCACGCGCTCGAGCAGGGAAGGGACGTATTCACCCTCCCCGGCAACCTCGGCAATCCCACCTGCGCGGGCAACATCCAGCTGCTCAAGCAGGGCGCGATCCTCGTGGAAGAGGGCTGGGATATCCTGCAGGAATATACCTATCTCTATCCGGAGCTGCCGCAGCGGCAGCGGCCCGCCGGGCCCATGACGCTCACCGCGCAGGAGGCCGCTGGGAGCGTCGTTGTGGCGGAAACTGCCGCCGCGCCGGAAAAAACTGACACAAAAGCCGTTGACAAGCAGGAAAACAGGGCTTATATTGACGTACAGGAAATTTTGCCGCAGGTATCGCCGGACGAAGCCGCTGTGCTCCGGCTGCTCGAAGACGGCAAACAGCCGGTCGACCGGCTGATCGACGAGACCCAGCTGCCCGCGGGGCGGATCCTGTCCGCGCTCACGCTGCTGGAGGTCAAGGGCTATGTCAAGCGGCTGCCGGCGAGATATTACGAGCTGGCGAAAAAATAACATGGAGGCGTCTATGCCGAACGCAAAACAGAATCTGGTCATCGTGGAATCTCCGTCGAAGGCCAAAACCATCGGAAAATATCTCGGTCCCGACTATCAGGTCAAGGCCAGCATGGGCCACCTGCGCGATCTGGCGAAGAGCACGCTGAGCGTCGATATCGAGCATGACTTTGAGCCGGAATACTATCCGCTCAAGGGCAAGGAAGAGATCATCTCGGAGCTGCAGAAGGCCGCAAAGCACGCCGACCGCGTCTATCTCGCAACGGACCCGGACCGTGAAGGCGAGGCCATCTCCTGGCACCTGAAATATCTGCTGTCCATCCCGGACGATGCGACCTACCGCGTGACCTTCAACGAGATCACGCGCGGCGTCGTGCAGGAATCCATCCAGCATCCGCGTCCCATCGACCAGAACCTGGTCGATGCGCAGCAGGCCCGCCGCGTGCTCGACCGGATCGTCGGCTATCAGCTCAGCCCGCTGCTGTGGCGGAAGATCCGCAAGGGTCTGTCTGCCGGCCGCGTGCAGTCGGTCGCCACGCGTCTGGTCGTCGACCGGGAAAACGAGATCCGCGCCTTCCAGCCGCAGGAATACTGGACGCTGGATGTGAATCTCAGCCGCGTCGGCAAGCCTGGCAGCTTTACGGCCCATTACTACGGCGACCCGCAGAAGCGCGAGCTTGCCAGCGAGCAGGATGTGCAGGCCGTTCTGGACGAGCTGCAGTCCGGCGCGTTCTCGGTCACGGGCGTCAAAAAAACCGAAAAGAAGCGCATGCCCGCGCCGCCCTTCATCACCTCGACCCTCCAGCAGGAGGCTTCGCGGAAGCTCAACATGACCCCGCGCCGCACGATGATGATCGCGCAGCAGCTCTACGAGGGCGTGGAGATCTCCGGCGAGGGCTCCGTGGGCCTTATCACCTACATGCGTACCGACTCGCTGCGCATCTCGGAGGAGGCGCTGGCCGCTGCCGGCAGCGTCATCCGCAGCCGCTATGGCGACGCCTACGCCAGCGGCGAGCCGCGCCGCTACAAGCCGAAATCCGGCGCGCAGGACGCGCACGAGGCCATCCGCCCGTCGAACGTCGCGCTGTACCCGGAGATGGTCGAGCACGATCTGACCAAGGAGCAGTTCCGGCTCTACAAGCTCATCTGGAGCCGCTTCATCGCCTCCCAGATGGCAAACGCCCTGTACGACGTGACGGCCATCGAGGCCGCCTGCGGCAGGCATGTCTTCCGCGCCACGCACCAGAGCATGAAATTCTCCGGCTTTACCGCCATCTATGAGGAAGGCCGCGACGATGAGCAGGAAAAGCTCGACTCTCCGCTGCCGGACCTGACCCCCGGCGAAGCGCTCACGGCCGCGGGCTTCGACAAGCAGCAGCACTTTACCCAGCCGCCCGCCCGCTATACCGAAGCTTCGCTCGTGCGCGCGATGGAGGAGAAGGGCGTCGGCCGTCCGTCGACCTACGCCGCCATCATCGCCACCATCCAGGACCGCGAATACGTCGTCAAGACCGATAAAAAGCTTTCGCCGACCAAGCTCGGCGAGGTCGTCAACGGCTTGATGATGGACCGGTTCCCCAATATCATCAGCGTGGAATTCACCGCCGACATGGAAAAGCAGCTCGACCAGGTCGAGGCCGGTCAGCGCCGCTGGAAAAACGTGCTGGAGGAGTTCTATACCGATTTTCATCAGGAGATGCTCGACGCCGAGGAGGCGCTCAAGGATACCCGGCTCAAGGTGCCCGACGAGGTCTCCGAGGAGAAGTGCGAGATCTGCGGCCGCAATCTGGTCGTGAAGACGAGCCGGTTCGGCAAGTTCCTCGCCTGTCCCGGCTATCCGGAGTGCAAGTTCACGAAGGCCATCACGGAAAAAATGCCGGGCCGCTGCCCGAAGTGCGGCAGCGCCATCCTCAAGCGCAAGAGCAAGCGCGGCTATGCCTATTACGCCTGTGAGCGCGGCGCGGCCTGCGGCTTCATGACCTGGGACGTGCCGACGGATCAGGACTGCCCGGTCTGCGGCCAGACGATGTTCAAGCGCTCCGGCAAGGGCGCGATGAAGCCGTTCTGCGCCAATCCCGAATGCTCCAATTTCCTGCCGGAGGATAAGCGCGGCTACCGCCGCCGCTCCACCGCCTCCGGCGAGGCGGCGACCGCGGAATCCAACGCCGAGGCCGCGGCGGAAGCCGCCCAGAAGCAGGCCGCGGAAAAGAAGGCCGCGAAGAAGCCCGCCGCAAAAAAGACAGCCGAAAAACCGGCGGCCAAAAAGACCGCGGCGAAGAAGCCGGCCGCCAAAAAGACGGCCGCAAAGAAATCGACAGCGAAAAAGACCATCAAAAAGGAGGAACCGGAAGACGATCTTCCGTTCTGAGCAGAGATAGAGAGGAAGCTTGCATGCTGGAAGTAAACGTGATCGGCGCAGGTCTCGCGGGCTGTGAGGCTGCATGGCAGCTGGCGCAGCGCGGCATCCATGTGACGCTGACGGAGATGAAGCCGAAGAAGATGACCCCTGCGCACCACTGCGCGGATTTTGCCGAGCTCGTATGCTCCAACTCCCTGCGCGGCGACCGGCTGGAAAACGCGGTGGGCCTGCTCAAGGAGGAGCTGCGCCGCCTTGGCAGTCTGATCCTCGCCTGCGCGGAGGCCAACCGCGTAGAGGCGGGCGGCGCGCTGGCGGTCGACCGCTACGGGTTTTCCGGCATGGTGACGGAAAAGATCCGTTCGCATCCCAATATCACCGTTGTGGAAGCCGAGGCGACAGAGGTGCCCGCCGGCCCGGTCATCGTTGCGACCGGCCCTCTGACCTCCGATGCGATGAGCGCCGCCATCCAGCGCTACTTCGGCGGCCAGGAATACATGAGCTTCTTTGACGCCGCCGCGCCGCTCGTCACCTTTTCCTCCATCGACATGGAAAAAGCCTGGTTCGCTTCCCGCTATGACCGTGGAGATGCGGATTATGTAAACTGCTCGATGGAAAAGGACGAATACCTCGCCTTTGTCGAGGCCCTACGGACGGCGGAGGAGGCACCGGTCCACGGCTTTGAGGACAAGCATGTCTTTGAAGGCTGCATGCCCGTGGAGGTCATGGCCCGCCGCGGCGTGGATACGCTGCGCTACGGCCCGCTGAAGCCCGTCGGCCTGAAGGACCCGAAGACAGGCCGCGAGCCCTATGCCGTCGTCCAGCTGCGAAAGGACAATGCGGCAGGCTCGGTCTATAACATCGTCGGCTTCCAGACCCACCTGAAATTCCCGGAGCAGAAGCGGGTGTTTTCCATGATCCCCGCGCTGCACGATGCGGAGTTCGTCCGCTACGGCGTGATGCACCGCAATACCTTCCTCGATTCCCCGCGCCTGCTCGACCGCTATTACGCCGACCGGCGCGACCCGCTGGTCGCCTTTGCCGGGCAGATGACGGGCGTCGAGGGCTATGTCGAGTCGACGGCCTCCGGCTTCCTGGCCGGCTGCAGCATGGCGGCGAAGCTCAAGGGCGAGCCGCTCCCGGATTTCCCGCGCGAGACGGCCATCGGCGCGCTGGCGGCCTATATTTCGGATGAAAGCGTGACCGTGTTCCAGCCGATGAACGTCAACTTCGGCATTCTGACGCCGCTGGACCGCCGCGTCAAGGGCAAGGCCAACAAGAATCTCGCCATCGCACAGCGTTCGCTTGCGATCATCGATCAAATGACAGGGCAGGAGGGAACCGAATGAGAATACTCGTAGACGCCATGGGCGGCGACAACGCCCCGGATCAGATCGCGCTCGGTGCGATCCAGGCCGCGAAGGACTTTGGCTGCGAGGCCGTACTGGTCGGCCGCGGCGAGGCCATTTTGCAGGCGCTCAAGGACCAGGGGATCGAGACGCTTCCCAAGGGCGTGGAGATCGCCAACGCCGACGACGTCGTCGATATGCACGACGACCCGGCGACGGTCGTGAAAAAGAAAAAGGATTCCTCCATGGTCGTCGGATTGACCATGCTCAAAGAGGGCGGCGGCGACGCGTTCGTCTCCGCCGGCTCGACGGGCGCACTGCTTTCTGCGGCGACGCTGATCGTCCGGCGCGTCAAGGGCATCCGCCGCGCGGCCATGGGCCCGCAGATCCCGACGAAGACCGGCCGGGAGTGCGTCCTCATCGACTGCGGTGCAACGGCGGACTGCACGCCGGAGTTTCTGCTGCAGTTTGCCTTCATGGGCTCGTATTACGCGGAAAAGGTCCTCGGGATCGAAAACCCGCGCGTGGCGCTTCTCAACATCGGCGCAGAGGACTCCAAGGGCGGCGAGCTGCAGAAGGCCGTTTACCCGCTGCTGAAGCAGGCGGGCGAGGCCGGGAAGATCAACTTCACCGGCAACATCGAAGCGCGTGACGTGCCGCTGGGCGGCGCGGACGTGGTCGTTTCCGACGGCTTCTCCGGCAATATCCTGCTCAAGGGGATCGAGGGCACAGCGCTTTTCATGGCCTCCATGATGAAGGACATGTTCAAGAAAAATCTGCTGACCAAGCTGGCCGCGCTTTTGTGCATGGACGGCGTCAAGGCGTTTAAAAAGAAAATGGACTACCGTGAGACCGGCGGCACCGCGCTGATCGGCCTCAACAAGCCTGTCATCAAGGCGCACGGCTCGTCCGACGCGCTGGCCATCCGCAACGCCATCCGGCAGGCCATCGGCGCCGTCGAGGCGGATGTCGCCGGGACACTGGCAGCAAATATCGACCATATGGTCGTTCCAAAGGAGTATCAACATGCTGAGTGAACTGGAAGCCGGGCTGGGCTACACGTTCCGGGACAAGAGCATTCTCGAAAACGCGCTGACGCACAGCTCCTATGCCAATGAAAACCGGGAGCGCGGCCTGCACGACAACGAACGTCTGGAGTTTCTGGGCGATTCCATCCTGGGCTTTGTCGTGGCGGACTATCTGTACCGCAGCTTCCCGGACAAGCCCGAGGGCGAGCTGACCCGCATCCGTGCGGATCTGGTCTGCGAAAAGAATCTGGCCCGCGCGGCTGCGACCATCCGTCTGGGAAGCTTCCTGCTGCTCGGCCACGGCGAGGAGCACGGCGGCGGCCGCAAGCGCGACTCCATTGTCTCCGACGCTATGGAGTCCGTCATCGCGGCAAGCTATATGGACGGCGGCTTTTCCGCAGCCAAGGAGATCATCGACCGCCTGATCCTCTGCGATGTCCCGGCCGGAAAGCCGCATAATTTTGACTACAAGACCGCCCTGCAGGAGCTGGTGCAGCGCAAGAAGGATCAGGTCCTGCGCTACGAGCTCATCGGCGAGTCCGGCCCCGACCACGACAAGAAATTTGATGTCGAGGTCCTGCTCAACGGCAAGCCCTGCGGCAAGGGCACCGGCAGCAGCAAAAAACGCGCCGAGCAGGCCGCTGCCGCGGCCGCCATCGACGCGCTGTTCCCGGGAGAACTGTAAAAAACGAAACAAAACGGGCTGCCTGCCGGCAGCCCGTTCTTTTATGCGGTAATGCTCTTTTTCAGCTCCGCGATCTGCTCGCTGTGCATGCGGATGACGGACTTCAAAAAAGAGACCTCATCCTCCAGCTCTTCCACGCGGTTTTTGGGAGCCAGCGTCTCGAGCAAAAGCTGCTGGCCTTCTGCGAGGCGATTGATCTTCGGCCCGATATCGCTCTCGAGAATGACCTTGAAAATATGGGCGATCTCCTGATAATCCTGATCTTCAAGCATAATAATTACCTCGGCTTCATCCGTATGTGAACCATTTGTCTGACTTCTATTATAGCGGACCTTGGCGGGCTGTCAAGCGTTTACACGATCGAGATCTGGCACACCCGCATGGCCTGCAGGGCGGTCTCGTGGCTCTGCGGGGTGACGCCGGCGCAGCAGTCCGCGCGCACGGACAGCGGGACCTCCGGCAGCGCGCCCTTGGTCATCATCGCGTTCGTGATGACGCAGATGTCGGTGCACAGGCCGATGAATTCCACGCCCTCGAGTGCCGGAAGCGACCGCAGATACTCGATCAGGGCAGGGGAGCCGAAGCCGGGCTTATCAAAGACCGGGGCGTCCTCAACGGCAAGCGCCGCGTCGATCTGCCAGCCGTCCGTGCCCTCCAGACAGTGCGGAACCGGCAGCTTCTGCCCCTCCTGCGTCGACAGATAGTCCGCGTGATGCGTGTCGCGCGTAAAGACGACCGTCTCGCCGTCCGCCCGCGCCTGCGCGAGCCGCGCCGCGACCTTCGGGACGATGGCAACGGCCTCTTTCGTGCCCAGCGCGCCGTCGATAAAATCCTTCTGCATGTCGATAATGGCAAGTACCTTCATATCCGTCCTCCTTTTTTCTGAGTATAGCACAGATGCGCGCCGATTGCACAAAAAAATCTTGACAAAGAAAACCGACTGCACTATACTCTAACTACTTCAAAAAATTTAATTAAAAATTTTTATGTAACCAAAGGAGGCCATGCATGCTTGGCGAGACGTTTGCGCAGCTGTTCCGGAAATACCGCCTGTTCTGCTACCGGAAGCTGTTTGCCGCCGTGCGGGAAAAGCCCGGCAGTCTCAGCGCGACAGAGGCGTTTTCCGCGGACATCATCCACCTGCTTGGCAGCCCGACCGTGTCCCAATTTGCCGAGACCATCGGCATTTCCCAGCCGAACGCGACCTATAAGGTCAACCAGCTGACGGCGAAGGGCTATCTGGAAAAGCACGTGCAGGCCCGCGACCGGCGCGAGGTCGTGCTGACAACGTCGGAAAAATTCACCGGTTATTTTGACGAGGACAAGGAAGACGCGCTGCAGCAGAAGATCCGCACGGCCGCCGCGCAGTTCACCCCCGCGGAGCTTGACAGCGCGGAGCGTGTGCTGCTGGCGCTGGAAGCGCTTCTGTAACGAAGGAGGAAGCTATGGATATTTTCGAAAAATGTTATCAGCGGTACATTCAGGACGAGGTGCGGGAGCAGGGCGTGTATCCCTATTTCCGCGCGCTGGAATCGCGGCAGGACACCGAGGTCATCATGGAGGGCAAGCGCCGCATCATGCTGGGCTCGAACAACTATCTGGGCCTCACGACGAATTCATCCGTGATCGAGGCGGGCGTACAGGCCTACCGGACGCTCGGCTCCGGCTGCTCCGGCTCCCGCTTTCTCAACGGGACGCTGAAGCTCCATCTGGAGCTGGAGGACGAGCTGGCGAAGTTCCTGCGCAAGGACGCCGTCGTGACCTTCTCGACGGGCTTTCAGTCGAACCTCGGCATCATCAGCTCGATCGTCGGTCTGCATGACTACGTCATCATGGACCGCGAGAACCACGCCAGCCTCTACGACGGCTGCAAGCTCTCCTACGGCAAGATGCTCCGCTACCAGCATAACGACATGGCGGACCTGGAAAAGAAGCTGCAGAAGGTGCCCGACACCGCCGGCTGCCTCATCGTGACCGATGGCGTGTTCTCCATGGGCGGCGATATTGCCAACCTGCCGGAGATCTGCGCGCTGGCACAGAAGTACGGCGCGCGCGTCATGGTGGACGACGCCCACGGCCTCGGCGTTATCGGCGAGGGCGGCCGCGGCACGGCAAGCTATTACGGCCTGGAGGATCAGGTCGATATCTACATGGGCACGTTCTCCAAGTCTCTTGCCTCGCTCGGCGGCTATATGGCGGCCAGCAGCCGCGTGGCAGACTTCGTGCGTCACAGCTCGCGTCCGTTCATCTTCTCCGCCTCCATTCCGCCCGCAAACACGGCGGCGGCCCTTGCGGCCCTGCGCGAGCTCGAGGCGCATCCCGAGCTCGTCACGACGCTGCAGGAGAACGCAAAGTACATGCGCGGCCTTCTGAACGAGCGGAACATCAAGATGCGCCCGTCCAACGGCGACTGCATCCCCATCATTCCCATCTACACCTATGAGCCGCTTCCGACGCTCACGATCGCGAAGGAGCTCTATGAGGGCGGCGTGTATGTCAATTCGTCTCTGCCGCCCGCGGCGGCGCCCCATGAGTGCCTGCTCCGCACGAGCCTGATGGCCACGCACACGCATGCGCTCATCGACGAGGCCGTCGGCGTGATCGCGGAGGTTTTGAGGAGGTATGCGCTGTGAGCCAGGTATGTGTGATCACCGGAGGGACTTCCGGCATCGGCCGCTGCACGGCGCAGGCGATGCTCGCTAGGGGCTATACGGTCTATGAGCTTTCCCGCCGGGCCGAGGGCGTGGCCGGGATGCAGCACATCGTGGCCGACGTCACGAAGGAGGAGACGCTCGCCGCCGCAGTCGCGCAGATCCTGCAGCGGGAGGACCATATCGACGTGCTGATCAACAACGCCGGCTTCGGCATCTCCGGCGCGGTGGAATTCACCGGCACCGAGGAGGCGCAGCGTCAGCTGGACGTGAACTTCTTCGGCATGGTCCGCATGAACCGGCAGGTGCTGCCCGTCATGCGGAAGCAGGGCTATGGCCGGATCGTGAATCTCAGCTCTGTGGCCGGCACAATCCCGATCCCGTTCCAGACCTACTACTCGGCCAGCAAGGCCGCCATCAACTCCTATACGATGGCGCTCGCCAACGAGGTAAAGCCCTTTGGCATTCAGGTCTGCTGCGTGCAGCCGGGCGATATCCGCACGGGCTTCACCGCCGCGCGGGAAAAGAACCAGCTGGGCGACGATATCTACGGCGGCCGCATCGCGCGGTCCGTGTCCGGGATGGAGCGCGACGAGCAGACCGGCATGGCGCCGGAGCAGGCGGGCGCGTTCATCGCGCGCGTCGCCACCCGCAAGGGCGTGCGCCCCGTCAATACCATCGGTCTGCAGTACAAATTCTTCTGCTTCCTGGCAAAGGTCCTCCCCGCCAGATGGCTCAACGCCCTGGTTGGCCTCATCTACGCAAAATAAAAAACCGCCGGACGCGTTTTCGCGTCCGGCGATAGTTTTTTACGATCAATCGAGACCGAAATTCTTTTTGAAGACCTTCCGCAGCAGCCAGCTGTTTGCGAAGGCGACCAGCGCGCCGCCAATCAGGACCCAGAAGATCGCTGTCCGGAAGAAGAAGCTGGTGGCAAACAGGAAGAGCGCCACGGGCAGGAGGTTGAGCGCCGCCATCACCAGGGAGTAGGGGAGCGAGCCGATGGCAAGCAGACAGGCGTTTTTCAGCGTATTTTTGATGCTGTTGTCAAACTGCGCGAGCAGGGGATAGACGTAGGCGAGCACCAGCGCCAAAATGAGCGATGGGCAGCAGAACACCAGCCCCAGCCACATCGACTGCCCGACCGCGCCGGAAAGATACATCCAGAACTCATAGACGACCAGCAGAACCGGGATCAGCAGGATCAGGAAGATCAGCACCGCCTGCTTGAGGTTCAGGCGGAACGCGTCCCAGAACATACGCACGACGCCGCTGCCTTCGCCGCGCACCATATTGAGCGTGACGCGGTACATGGCGGTCGTCGACGCGCCGATGGTCACGACGGGGATGCAGAACACGATCCAGAGCAGATTCAGGATGATCAGATCCGCGAGCCGCGACATAAACGACCAGAATGGGGAATCATAATTGAACAGTTTCATCGGTGGACCTCGGTTTCGGAAGAAATTTCTGTATTATTATATCGGCTGCACAGGCAAAACGCAAGCATGGCTTCAGAAGGAAGCAAAATAGACAAAAACACAGAATAAAAATTGGGCAAAACGCTGAAAATCATTTCAGGCCATTTTTTGATTGCTCAAAGCGACAAAATGTAGTATAATATGGTCGATGGAAATGGAAACGTTTCCAGAATTCAAAAATCATTCAGGAGGAAATACCATGAAAAAGATCATCGCAATGCTTCTGGCGCTCGTGATGGTTCTCGGCCTGGCTGCCTGCGCATCCAAGACTGAGCCTGCACAGCCCGAAGAGCCCGCTGCGACCGAGACCACCCCGGCTGCAGAAGAAACCACCGAAGAACCCGCTGAGACGACGGAAGAGCCTGCCACGACCGAAGCGACCGGCTCTGTCTACTACCTGAACTTCAAGCCCGAAGCGGACGAAGCTTGGCAGAAGATCGCCGCCACCTACACCGAGCAGACCGGCGTTCCCGTCAAGGTTGTCACCGCTGCTTCCGGCACCTACGACACCACCCTCGCCGCCGAGCTGGACAAGAGCTCCGCTCCGACCCTCTTCCAGTGCGGCAACCAGGGCGCCATCAACTCCTACGGCGACTACTGCTATCCGCTGGACGGCACCGCCATCATGGACCAGATGACCACCGACGCTTTCAACCTCAAGGGTGAAGACGGCCAGACGCTGTCTATCGGCTACTGCTACGAGGCGTTCGGCATCATCGTCAACAAGGCTCTGCTTGAGAAGGCCGGCCACTCCATCGACGAGATCACCAACTTCGAATCCCTGAAGGCTGTCGCTGACGACATCCACGCTCGTGCTGAAGAGCTCGGCTTCGACGCATTCTCCTCCGCCGGCCTCGAAGGCTCCTCCAGCTGGCGCTTCTCCGGCCACCTGGCCAACATGCCGCTGTACTACGAGTTCCGTGACGACGGCGTGACCGCACAGCCCGCCACCATCACCGGCGCTTACCTCGAGAACTTCAAGAACGTCTGGGATCTCTACACCACTGATTCCGCTACCACCGGCGCTGCTCTGGCCACCGCTACCGGCGATGAGTCCGAGGCTGAATTCGGCGAGGGCAAGGCTGCGTTCTATCAGAACGGCACCTGGGAATACTCCAACCTGACCGGCACGTTCGGCATGGATCCCGCTGATCTGGCTATGATCCCCATCTACTGCGGCGTTGACGGCGAAGAAAAGGCCGGCCTGTGCGCAGGCACCGAGAACTGCTGGGCCATCAACAACGAATCCTCTGAAGAAGATATTCAGGCTACCATCGACTTCCTCGTCTGGGTTGTTACCTCTGATGAAGGCACCACGATGCTGGCAGAAGAGTTTGGCCCCTGCCCGTTCAAGGACGCCAAGGATCCGGAGAATGTCTTCTTCCAGGATGCCAACAAGTACACTGCTGAAGGCAACTACGTTGTTACCTGGGCATTCAACTGGACTCCCGCTGTTGACGACTGGCGTGCAGCTGTTGTCGACGCTCTGACCCAGTACACTGCCGGCACCGGCGACTGGTCCGCTGTCGAGACTGCATTCGTGCAGGGCTGGGCAACCCAGTATGCGAAGGAAAACGCGTAACACCAAATAGGAACTGAAGAAGGGGGCTCACGCCCCCTTCTTTATGAGAGAAGCCGTTTTCAAAACTTCTCAGACGGACGTCCGCAGCGGCGGACGCCGGTCTGAGAAATTTTAACACGAAGGAGAAGCGTGATGAAAAAAAGAAAACATGACGACGCGTCGCTGTCATGTAGCCTGATCCGCCGGCCGATCCAGCGCTGGGGCTGGCTGTTCCTGCTGCCGACGTTCGCCGCGTTCTGCGTGGGCTTCCTGTATCCGTTTGCCAAGGGCCTGTTTTTGTCTTTCTGCAAGTTCAAGACAACCAGCAAATGGACCTGGGTGGGCCTGAAGAACTACCAGACCATTTTCCAGGACGATGGCTTCCTGCACGCGTTCTGGTACACGGCGCTGTTCGCGCTCGTGTCGCTGCTCATCATCAATGTGCTGGCATTCGCCGTCGCCTATGTCCTGACGAAGGGCATCAAGGGCTCGAATATCTTCCGTACGGTCTTCTTTATGCCGAACCTGATCGGCGGCATCGTCCTTGGCTATATCTGGCTCATGATCTTCGACGGCATCCTCAGCCACTTTGATACCGCTGTGGTGCTCGAAACAAAATACGGCTTCTGGGGCCTCATCATACTGATGTGCTGGCAGCAGATCGGCTATATGATGATCATCTATATTGCGGGTCTGCAGGCCATCCCGGAGGATATGCTCGAGGCCGCAAAGATCGACGGCGCTTCCGGCTGGAAGACCCTCTGGCATATCACCATCCCGAACGTCATGCCGTCCATCACCATCTGCACCTTCCTTTCACTCACCAACGGCTTCAAGCTCTATGACCAGAACCTGGCCCTGACGGGCGGTTCGCCGTTCAAGACGCTGGCCGACGGCAGTGTCATCAAGACGACGGAAATGCTGGCGCTCAACATCGTCAACTCCAATACCTCCAACTCCAAGGGTCCCGGCCAGGCCAAGGCCGTCGTGTTCTTCGTGCTGGTCGCCATCATCAGCATCGCCCAGCTCGTCGCCACCAGAAAGAAGGAGGTCGATCAGTAATGAAAAACAACGGCTTCCAGAAAGACCGCCGCTCCCATACCGTGCTGACGGTCGTCTTCACGATCATCGCCATCGCGTATCTCTACCCGATCTTCATCGTTCTGGTGAACTCCTTGAAATCGAACGCCGCCATCAACCTCGATACCTTCGCATTCCCGGCGTCCGATACCTTCATGGGCCTGCAGAACTATATCAAGGGTATGACCTTCGGCAACTACCCGTTCTACCGTTCGGTCGAATACAGCCTGATGATCACGCTGCTGTCCTCGGCACTGATCCTCATCTGTACGTCCATGGCCGCCTGGTATATCTCCCGTGTCGACAGCCTGATCTGCCGTGTGGTGTACTACCTGTGCGTGTTCTCGATGGTCGTCCCGTTCCAGATGGTCATGTTCACGCTGGCCAAGACCGCCGATACCCTGAAGCTCAACCGGCCGTGGACCATCCCCATCATCTACCTCGGCTTCGGCGCGGGCCTTGCCGTGTTCATGTTCACGGGTTTCGTCAAGTCCATCCCGCGCTCCATCGAGGAGGCCGCGGTCATCGACGGCTGCAACCCCGTGCAGACCTTCTTCCAGGTCGTCCTGCCCATGATGAAGCCGACCTTCATCTCTGTCGGCGTTCTGGAGATCATGTGGGTCTGGAACGACTACCTGCTGCCGTATCTGGTGCTGGATATCAATGAATTCCGCACCATTCCGATCCACATTCAGTACCTCAAGGGCAGCTACGGCTCGGTCGATATGGGCGCGACGATGGCGCTGATCCTGATGTCCATCGTCCCGGTCGTTATCTTCTACCTCTGCTGCCAGAAGTATATCATCAAGGGCGTCGCCGCAGGCGCCGTCAAGGGGTAAAAACAAAAAATTGTTTGCTTTCTGTGGATTTTTGTGAAAACCTGTATTATAGTGATGCAGACATGGAATCATCCAAGAGGGAGTAAACAGCTATGACGATCAAAGATCTGGCAAGACTGAGCGGCTATTCGCTCGGGACCGTTTCGCGCGTGCTCAACAACCAGCCGAACGTTTCCGACAAGGCGCGCGCCGCGATCCTTGCCATTGCCGAAGAAAGCGGATTTGAGCTCAACGAAAGCGCGCAGCTGCTCAAGCAGCAGCGCTCCAATGCGGTGCTCATCATCGTCAAGGGCACGGCGAACGAGATGTTTGCGAGCATGGTCGAGCAGCTGCAGTCCCTGTTTTCCCGCACGACGCATCCGCTGATCGTGGATTTCATCGATGAGGATGAAAACGAGGTGCTGCGCGCCGTCAAGCTCTGCCGTGAGCGCAAGCCCGTGGGCGTGATGTTCCTGGGCGGCACGAACCGCTACTTCTGCGGCGACTTTGAAAAGATCCACGTGCCCGCCGTTGTCGTGACCAACGACGCGAGCGAGCTGCCGTTTGAAAATCTCTCCAGCGTCACGACGAACGACCGTCAGGGCGCAGCCTGCGCGGTGGATTATCTGATCCGCTGCGGTCACCGCCAGATCGCGGTGCTCGGCGGCGACCGGTCCTTGTCCGATACGTCGGCCCGGCGCTATGAGGGCTGCGTGGAGGCGTTTGAGAAAAACGTCATGCACTTCGACGAGCAGACCTTCTACCATACCGGCCGCTACAGCTACGAAGACGGCTATGCCGGCATGCAGGCGGTCCTGCGGCAGACGCCGCAGGTCACGGCCGTGTTTGCCATGGCAGATGTCATCGCCATCGGCGCGATCCGCGCGCTCGTGGACGCGGGCAAGCGCGTGCCGGATGATATCTCCATCATCGGCTACGATGGACTGAAGATCGGCAGCTTCTATACGCCGAAGCTTTCGACGGTCTGCCAGTCCGTGGAGCTTCTTGCCCGGCGCAGCTTCATGGTTTTGATGGACTGCACCGAGCATGGCGGCCCTGCCCGCCACCTGACCGTACCGTTTACGCTCTCCAACCGGGAGAGCGTCAGAAAACTGGAAAGCGACTGAGCAGCCGCATCGCCGCTGCTTCGGCGCGTTCCGACGAGAGCGAATAGAATAAAGAGTGAGACTATGAAACGAAGCAGTGGTATCCTGATGCACATCACCTCTCTGCCGTCGCCCTACGGCATCGGCAGCATGGGGAAAAGTGCCTTTGACTTTATTGATTTTCTCAAAAAAGCCGGGCAGACCTACTGGCAGATCCTGCCGATCAACCCGCCCGGCTACGGAGATTCGCCGTATCAGGCCTTCTCCACCTTCGCGGGCAATCCGTACCTCATCGACCTCGACCAGCTCGTTCAGAACGGCTGGCTGAAGCAGGAGGAGCTCGATCGCGTCAGCTGGGGCAGCAGGGAAGACCAGGTGGATTTCTCCACCATGTATGACCAGCGCCTGCATGTGCTGCATCTGGCCTGGAGCCGCTTCCACAAGGCCCCGGCGGACGGCTACGCCGAATATCTCGAGCAGCAGAAATCGTGGCTCGATGAGTACGTGCTCTTTATGGCCGTCAAAGCATATTATAACGACGGCCCGTGGACACAGTGGCCGCTTGATATCCGGATGCACCAGCCGGAGGCCATGGCGCGCTACCGTGAGCAGTTGCGCGACGAGATCGATTTCCAGAGCTTCCTGCAGTTCTGCTTCCACACTCAGTGGCAGCGTCTGCGCGCCTATGCGCACGAAAACGGCATCCAGATCATCGGCGATATCCCCATCTACGTCCCGCTGGACTCCGCCGACGTCTGGTCGCACCCCGAGAACTTCCAGCTGACCCGCACGCGCCGTCCGCGTGTCGTCGCGGGCTGCCCGCCCGATGGGTTCAACGCCAACGGCCAGTACTGGGGCAACCCCATCTACGACTGGGAGCGCATGGAGCAGGATGGCTTCTCCTGGTGGATGCGCCGTCTGCGCGCGGCGGGAGAGAACTTCGACGTCGTCCGCATCGACCATTTTCGCGGCATCGAGAGCTACTGGGCCATCCCGGCCGTCAACCGCACCGCCCGCAAGGGCGAGTGGATCCAGGGCCCCGGCATGAAGCTCGTCCGCGCGATCCGCGAAAACTGCCCGGATACCGATTTCATCGCGGAGGACCTCGGCTTCCTGACGCCCGAGGTGCAGAAGCTGGTCAAGGAATCCGGCTTCCCCGGCATGAAGGTGCTCGAATTCGCCTTTGACCCGCGTGAGCCCAGTAATTATCTGCCGGACCGCTATCCGGAAAACTGCATCTGCTACACCGGCACGCACGACAATGAGACGCTCATCCAGTGGTGCGAGGGCCTGGACGCCGAATGCGACGCCTATGCGCGCGAGTATCTCGGCATCAGCGCGGCGGACGATCTGGCGGACGCCATCATCGAAGCCGGCATGCAGTCCAGGGCGCAGCTGTTCATCATGCAGATGCAGGACTACCTGCGTCTCGGCAAAGAGGCCCGCATGAACGAGCCCGGCAGGCTCCTGCCCTCTAACTGGCGCTGGCGGATGCTGCCCGGTGCAGCCAACGACGCGCTGGCTGCAAAAATTGCAGGTTTGACAGCGCGCGCAAATCGTGTATAATACCTATGAACATTCTGGCGCCCACCCGTCCTTGCCGGAAGGGTGGGCGCTCTTTTGTGAAACCGCCGGACGCATTGTCCGGCCGCAGCCCAGGAAGGAGTTATCCTATGAGTGATTTTTCGGAACGAATCGTAAAGCAGACCGAAGCGCTGCTGCATTTCCAGCACGACGAGACGCTGCAGGAGACCACGCCGGAGCGTCTGCATGAGGCGCTGGGCCAGGTCATCATGATGGAGATCAGCGACAACTGGACCAAGACCAAGCGCCGTCAGGCGCCGGGCCGCCGCGCGTTCTATTTCTCCGCGGAGTATCTGGTCGGCCGTCTGGTCTACAGCAACCTCTTTAACCTCGGCATCCTGCGCGAAATGAAGGCCGCCTTCGCCGAAAAGGGCGTCGATCTGGCCTGTCTGGAGCATATTGAGGACGCAGCGCTCGGCAACGGCGGCCTTGGCCGTCTCGCCGCCTGCTTCCTGGACAGCGCCGCCACGCTCGACCTGCCGCTGACCGGCTATGGTCTGCGCTACCGCTTCGGCCTGTTCAAGCAGTCGTTTGTGGGCGGCTGCCAGCGCGAGGACGCCGACGACTGGACCAAATACGGCGACCCCTGGAGCCACCGCCGCGACAAGCTGGCCGTTAAGGTCCATTTTGCCGACCAGACCGTCAACTGCGTGCCCTACGACATGCCGGTCATCGGCTATAAGACCACGACTGTCGGTACGCTCCGCCTGTGGCAGTGCGAGGCAGAGGAGGAGCTGAACTTCGACGCCTTCAACGCCCAGGACTATGTCAAGGCACTGGAAAAGAAGAACAAGGCCGAGGATATCACCCGCGTGCTCTACCCGAACGACTCGACCTGGGAGGGCAAGCGCCTGCGCGTCAAGCAGCAGTATGTCCTCTCTAGCGCCTCGCTGCAGGATATCCTGCGCGACTACCGCGCGCAGCACGGCGCGGACTATTACCGTCTGCCGGAGTTCGTTGCCGTTCAGCTGAACGACACCCACCCCGCCATGTCCATCCCCGAACTCATCCGTCTGCTGATGAACGAGGGCCTTGATTTTGATGCTGCGTTTGAGCTCACGCGCCGTGTCTTTGCCTACACGAACCACACCGTCATGGGCGAGGCGCTGGAAAAGTGGGATCTGGAGCTGCTGCGGTCCGTCGTGCCCGAGGTCTGCGAGATCATCGAGCGCATCGACGCCCGGCTCAAGCAGGAGCATCCGCATTCGAACCTCTTCATCGTCAAGGACGGCCAGGCGCACATGGCGAATCTGTCCGTCTACATGTCCACCGCGGTCAACGGCGTGGCCGAGATCCACTCCCAGATCCTCAAGGACGATCTGTTCAAGGACTGGTACGCCGTCTATCCCGAGCGCTTCCAGAATAAGACCAACGGCATCACGCCCCGCCGCTGGCTGGGCCTTTCGAACCCGGAGCTGTGCGGCCTGATTGACAGCCGGATCGGCACGGGCTATCTCAAGAACCTCGACAAGCTGGCCGAGCTGAAAAACAGCATCGATGAGATGACCGTCAAGCAGTTCAACGCCATCAAGCTCGAGAAAAAGCGCCAGCTGTGCCGCGTGATCGAGGAACATGAGGGCGTCGCGCTCGACCCGTCCTTCCTTTTCGACGTGCAGGTCAAGCGTCTGCACGAGTATAAGCGTCAGCTGCTCAACGCGCTGTGCATCATGGACCTCTACCTGTCCATCAAGGACGGCACGCTTACCGATTTCACGCCCACCGCCTTCATCTTCGGCGCCAAGGCCGCGCCGGGCTACCGCCGCGCGAAAGCGATCATTCATTATGTCAACCGCATTGCCGAGCTCATCAACAATGATCCGGCCATGGAAGGCGTCATGAAGGTCGTCTTCGTCCAGAACTACAACTGCTCCTACGCCGAGCATATCATCCCCGCAGCGGATATCTCCGAGCAGATCTCGCCGGCCGGCACCGAGGCTTCCGGCACGGGCAACATGAAGCTCATGCTCAACGGCGCGGTCACCCTCGGCACGCTCGACGGCGCGAACGTGGAGATCGCTGAGCAGGCGGGCCGCGAAAATGAGTATATCTTCGGCGCCACCGTTGAGGAGATCAACATGGTGAAGCCCAACTACAACGCCCGCAGCTTCTATGAAGCTGACCCGGCCCTGCGCCGCGCGGTCGATACGCTGATCGACGGCACGGTCCCGACCGACGAGGAGCAGCACGAGCTCTATACCTCCCTGCTCAAGGGTGCGAGCTGGCACAAGCCGGACCAGTATTTCCTGTTCTACGACTTTGACAGCTACAAAAAGGCCCGTCTGCAGGCCAACCGCGACTACCGTGACCGGCTGTCCTTCGGCCGCAAGTGCCTTGAGAACGTCGCCTCCGCAGGCAAGTTCTCCTCGGACCGCACCATCCGTCAGTACGCGGATGAGATCTGGCACATCAAACCCGTAAAATAAAAAAACGCAGCGCAGGGCCGGGTGACCGGTCTTGCGCTCTGCGTCTATGTAAAGGAATGGGACTATGTTCGACTATCTGATCAAAAACGGACAACTCATCGACGGCACCGGCAGCCCTGCCCGCCGGGCGGACGTCGGCATCACAGACGGGAAGATCGCCGCCATCGGCGATCTGTCTGCCGCACAGGCCGGGACCGTCATTGACGCGGCAGGGAAGACCGTCACTCCCGGTTTTATCGACATCCACCGCCATGCCGACGCGGCGCTCTTCCGCCCGCATTTCGGCGAGCTGGAGCTCAAACAGGGCCTGACCACGATTGTAAACGGCAACTGCGGCCTGTCTATTACGCCCTGCAGCGGACCATACCGCGCGGAGATCGAGGCCTATCTGACCCCGGTCACGGGTGAGCTGCCCGCGGACGCGGACTGCAGCTCGATGCAGGCCTATCTGGATGCCGCCCGCAGGCAGCCCAGCCCCATCCATACTGCCATGCTGGCCGGCAGCGGCACCATCCGCGCCTGTGCGGCCGGCTTCTCCGCACCGACACTGGACGCGGCGCAGCTGCGCACGGTCCGAAGCCTGATCGAACGGGAGCTCGCTGCGGGTGCGCTTGGCGTCTCCCTCGGCCTCGGCTACGCGCCGGACTGCTTCTATTCGACCGAAACGCTGATCGAGGCCCTGAGGCCCCTGCAAGATTCCGGCATTCCCATTACCGTCCACATGCGGCAGGAGGGCAGCGGCGTGGTGGGGGCGCTCCGGGAGATGATCGCGGTCGCGCGCGCGCTGCGCACGCCCGTCGAGATCAGCCATCTCAAATCCATTGGCAAGGCCAACTGGCGCAGCTGTACACCCGAGATGCTCCGCCTGATGGCGGAGGCCCGACAGGAGGGCGTCCGGATCGCCTGTGACGTCTATCCCTATACTGCGGGTTCGACCCAGCTCGTCCACGTCCTGCCGCCGGAGACGCAGCAGGGCGGCATGGAGGCCCTGACCGAGCATCTGGCCGACCCCGCCTTCCGCGAAACGCTCAAGGCCCGGATGCTGACGGGCAGCGACTTTGAAAATATCTCGCTGCTGGCCGGGTTTGAAAATATCGTCGTTTCCAGCGTCCGGCTGGACGGGCTGCGGCAGTACGAGGGCCAGAGCATCGCGCAGATCGCCGAGCAGCAGGGGAAGGACCCCTTTACCTGCCTGTTTGACCTTCTGCAGGCCGCGCACTGCGACGTGACCATGATCGACTTCATCGCCGCGGAGGACGATATCTGCGATATCCTGCGCGACGCACACAGCTGCGTCATCTCCGACAGCACCTATCCCACCACCGGCATGCTCCACCCGCGCGTCTACGGGACCTATACCACGCTGCTGGAGCATTTTGTCCGCGAAAAGCAGGTCCTCTCGCTTGAAGCAGCCGTGCATAAGGTGACCGGCCGCCCGGCTGCGGTCATGGGCCTTCGGACCAAGGGGGTGCTTGCGCAGGGGATGGACGCCGACATCAACATCTTTGACCCCGCGCAGATCCACACCCGCGCGACCTATCAGGACCCCGCGCAGTTCTCCGACGGCCTCGACACTGTCTTCGTGAGCGGCCAACCCGCGATCCTGCACGGCGCGCTGACCGGCCGCAAGGACGGCACGGTCCTGACCCGGTAAACGCGCCGGCGGACATGCCCGGCGGGAGGAATTTCCGCGCCGCGGGCGGCCCGGTTTCCGGATTTGGGAAACTGTAAAAACTTTTTTAGGCACGCTCATAATTTATTTGGACAAACGGGCGAAATTGTAGATATTTTTTCGGTAAAAACGTTGGTTTTTGGGCAAAATAATACTGGACAGCCCACGAATGTTGCGGTATAATTTAACAGAATGTTGTGGGAAACTACAGTACATTGGCCGGCCCCGTGCCGGCAGGTAATAAGGAGGAAATTCATTATGTCTGTTAAAGTTGCGATCAATGGTTTTGGCCGTATCGGCCGTCTGGCTTTCCGTCAGATGTTCGGCGCTGAGGGCTACGAAGTCGTCGCCATCAACGACCTGACTTCCGCCAAGATGCTCGCGCACCTGCTGAAGTACGACTCCACGCAGGGCAACTACGTTGCGCAGGGCCACACCGTTGATTTCCATGAGGGCGAAGGCGAAGACAACTACATCGTTGTCGACGGCAAGAAGATAGTCATCTACAAGATGCCGAACGCTGCTGATCTGCCCTGGGGCAAGCTGGGTGTCGACGTTGTTCTCGAGTGCACCGGCTTCTACACCAGCAAGGCCAAGGCGCAGGCTCATATCGACGCTGGCGCCCGCAAGGTCGTCATCTCCGCTCCGGCCGGCAATGACCTGCCCACCATCGTCTTCAACGTCAACCACAAGACCCTGACCAAGGAAGACAACATCATCTCCGCCGCTTCCTGCACCACCAACTGCCTCGCTCCGATGGCCAAGGCTCTGAACGACCTGGCTCCCATCGAGTCCGGCATTATGTGCACCATCCACGCCTACACCGGCGACCAGATGCCGCTCGACGGCCCGCAGCGCAAGGGTGACCTCCGCCGCAGCCGCGCAGCCGCTGTCAACATCGTCCCGAACTCCACCGGCGCTGCCAAGGCCATCGGCCTCGTCATCCCGGAGCTGAACGGCAAGCTCATCGGCGCTGCACAGCGTGTTCCCACCCCGACCGGCTCCACCACCATCCTGAACGCTGTTGTCAAGGGCGCTGTTACGGTCGACCAGGTCAACGCACAGATGAAGGCTGAGGCCACCGAGTCCTTCGGCTACAACACCGACGAGATCGTTTCCTCCGACATCATCGGCATGCGCTTCGGTTCTCTGTTCGATGCCACCCAGACCATGGTCCTGCCCCTGCCGAACGGCGACACCCAGGTTCAGGTCGTTTCCTGGTACGACAACGAGAACTCCTACACCAGCCAGATGGTCCGCACCATCAAGTACTTCTCCGAGCTGGGCTAATTCCCACACCGCAACCAGACAGGCGCTGCTCCGGCAGCGCCTGTTTTTTTCGTCTTTGCGCGGTTGACAGGAGTAAACTTATATGCTACAATAAGTCTACAAAAGTAAACCGATGGAGGCACGAAGATGAAGCGACTTTTTGCGTTCCTGCTGGCCTGCGTGCTGCTGTGCGCCTGTTCTGCCTGCAAAAAAGAAAGTCCGCCCGCGCCGGAACCGGCGCAGACGACAAAGACCGACCCGGAGCAGACGATCTCCGGTCTCTCCGTCCGGATCCCCGTGACGCAGTACCGGCTGGGCCGCACAGAGCCAGAGCTTCTTGACCTCGGCGAACATCTGCTGCCATATGACAAGGGCGCGGTGCTGACCGGCATGATCTTCGCGCAGGACGAAGCGGAGAACGATACCGAGGCTGCCGCCTTCTACGCGCCCGACCGCAGCTGCGTCGTGCAGACGCTGGCTGTCTCGCCGGACGGGAGGCTCGTGCAGACTGCGCTGGACGGGGAGCGGCTGTTCTCGCTGGAAGCGGCAGGGGAGGATGGGACCCAATGGGCGCTCCATGGCCCGGACATGGAAGCCAGCCTGGACGCCGCACTGGCTGGCTGCTCCAACATCACGGCAATGGCCGTCCGGGAAGACACAGTCTATCTCGCGGCGGATGGTGCCTGCGTCCTTGCCTGTTCGCTGGACGGGATGCTTCTCTGGAAGCAGGAAGCACCCGCCATCGACCGCTTTTTCTCCGCGCAGGACGGCCGTCTGCTTGCGTGGGCGCGGCAGGAACAGGTGCTCTATCTGCTGGAAGACGGCACGATCCGCCGCCTCTGCGCGCTGCCGGACCTGTTCTGCACCGGCATCGAGCAGCTTTACCCGGGGGACCAGACGCCCTATGACTGCATCGTCTGCGCCAACGACGCCTTTTTCGGCTGGTCGATCGACGCGGAAGCGGTCACACAGCTGTTCACCTGCGACGCCGTCGGCCTGTACGCCGGGGATATCCTAGATTTCTGCAGCCTGGGAAACGACCGCTACCTTGGCCTCGAGTGGGCCCCGTCCGCATCCGGGGAACCCGGCTTCACGCTGTTCTGGCTGACGCCTGTGGAGGGCAAGCTCCCGGAAAAGCGCACCATCCGCGTCGCGGGCAGCCGCAGCAGCATCTTTTCCATGGCCGTCCGCGATTTTTCCTCCCTGTACCCCGAATATCAGGTCGAATTCGTCGACTATGAGGTGCAGTACGGAGAACAGGCGGACCAGCAGCTTTTGATGGACCTCCTCTACGGCCAGAGCCCGGACCTTCTGTTCGTGAACGGTCTGCCCTATGAAGTCTACGCGCGGCAGGGACTGCTGGAGGACCTGTACCTGTGGATCGACGCGGACGAGACGCTTTCCCGCACCGACTTCACGCAGAACCTGCTCCGCGCGCTCGAAACGAACGGCGCACTGTACCGCTTGCCGCAGACCTACCTGCTGGAAACCGCGATGGGGCTGCCGGAGACCGTCGGCGGGGAAGCGGACTGGACGATGGCGGAGTTTCTGGATACTGTGCAGGCGCATCCGGCGCTGACAGCGGTCTTTGCACAGGAGGACGGAGCGTCCATGCTGCAGCAGCTGCTGCTCCACGCGCCGGAGGCCTTCGTCGACTACGAGGCGGCAGAGGCGCATTTCGATTCGCCGGATTTCCTCCGCCAGCTGGCGCTGGCGCAGCGGCACTCATATCCCGAAGCAGAGTCGGGCCGCGAGGCGCTTCTGACCGGTCAGGTACTGCTCGAACCGCTGACGATCATGCACGCGCAGGACTTTGACGAGGAATACGCGGACAGTCTGAATCAATTTTCCTTTCCTGGCTTCCCGGGCGCGGGCCGTGCGGTTTTTTATCTGAACTTGCCGATGGCCATCCCGGTGAGCGCACAGGAAAAGGAAGGCGCGTGGGCCTTCCTGAAGCTGCTCATCACCGAGGACCGCTACGCGGCGCGCGGCCGCGGCGGCTGGCTGCCCCTGCAGGCGGATTTTGAAGAAAAGACGGCCGCCATGCAAGACCCGGATGCAGAAAAACTCCTGCGTACCCTGCAGGAGTCGGCGACGTCCGTGTTTTATTACGACGCTGCCATCAGCCAGATCCTCGCCGACGAGCTCCCATACTTCCTCTCCGGCGACCAGACTGCCGACCAGATCTCTACCCGCATCCAGCGCCGCGCCCAGCTCTATCTGGAGGAAACCTATCGCTGAATACCAGCACGAGAGTCGGGAGCGGCCATGCTCAAACAAAAAGAACCCGTGCCCCCCGGACTTTCACTGCCGGGGTTGACGGCAAAAGCCGCCGACACGAGTTCTTCTTATAAAAGGAACTGCCGGCGGCGTCGTGCCCTCAGCCGTTTCCGGAGGGGCTCGCTCAACATCACACAGTTCTTTCTCTGACAGGATAACAGAAGAAACAGAAAATGTAAAGATGAAATTTTATCTGAGATCATAAAAGAGCAAGCCACCAGTACTGGCACTCTCGCTCCGGGCCTCGTTGCTCGGTGCGCAGCCTGATTATGGCGGCTTGCTCATGAAAAAGGCAGCATGGAATGAAGAAAAAGTCAAGACGGAAGCCTTGCTGGAGTAAGTCACATCATGCAAAAACGTGGGAGGGATTCGAACCCTCCCACGTTTTTATACCTTTTGGGACTCAGACGTTCTTCACGGCCAGCGCGCGGATGGCATTGAGGACGGCGAGGATCATGACGCCGACGTCGGCGAAGATGGCCAGCCACATATCCGCGATGCCGCACGCGCCGAGGATCAGGCAGACCGCCTTGACGACCAGCGCGAACACGATGTTCTCGTACACGATGCGGATGCACTTGCGGGAGATGCCGATGGCCTTGGAGATTTTCATCGGGTCGTCGTCCATCAGCACGACATCCGCCGCTTCGATCGCTGCGTCGGAGCCCATCGCGCCCATCGCGATGCCGATGTCTGCCCGCGAGAGGACCGGCGCATCATTGATGCCGTCGCCGACGAAGGCGAGCTTGGCCTTCGGGCTCTTTTCTGCCAGCAGCTTTTCTACCTGCGTGACCTTGTCGGCCGGCAGCAGCTCGCTGTGGACCTCGTCCACGCCGAGATTCTTCGCGACCTGCTCCGCCACGCGCTTTGTGTCGCCCGTCAGCATGACGGTCTTCTGCGCGCCGGTCCGCTTGATGGCGGCGATAGCCTCCTTTGCGTCCGGCTTTTCAATGTCGGAGATCACGATGTGACCGGCATATTTGCCGTCGATCGCGATATGCAGGATCGTGCCGACGCAGTGGCAGGGGATGCAGTCTACGCCCAGCTTTTCCATCAGCTTGTCGTTGCCAATGGCGATCTTCATCCCATCGACCGTGGCGGTCAGGCCGTGGCCGCTGATCTCCTCGATATCGGACACGCGGCTGCGGTCGATCGGCTTGCCGTAGGCCCGCTGCAGGCTCTTGCTGATGGGGTGCGAGGAGGCGCACTCGGCATGCACGGCCAGCTCGATGAGCTTCTCGTTTTCCAGCTCGTTGTGGTGGATGCCGCTGACCTCAAATACACCCTTGGTCAGCGTACCGGTCTTGTCGAAGACCACGATCTTCGTCTGCGAAAGCGTCTCCATGTAGTTTGAACCCTTGATCAGCACACCGGCCTTGCTCGCGCCGCCGATGCCCGCGAAGAAGCTCAGCGGAATGCTGACGACCAGCGCGCAGGGGCAGGAGATGACCAGGAACGTCAGCGCGCGGTAGATCCAGTTCGCCCACGCGGCCGGGTTGCCCGCAATCAGATTGATGACCGGCGGCAGAACTGCCAGCGCCAGCGCCGAGCAGCACACGGCGGGGGTATAGACCCGCGCAAATTTGGAGATGAACGCCTCCGACCGCGACTTGCGGGAGGACGACTCCTCGACCAGCTCCAGGATCTTCGAGACCGTCGATTCGCCGAAGTTTTTCGTCGTGCGGATCTTCAGCACGCCGGACATGTCGATGCAGCCGCTGATGACCTCCTCGCCGGGGATGATCTCACGCGGCAGGCTCTCGCCGGTCAGCGCGCTGGTATTGAGACTGGCCGTGCCCTCGACGACGACGCCGTCGATCGGCACCTTTTCGCCCGGCTGCACGACGATCACGCTGCCAACCGCAACCGTATCCGGGTCGACCTGCTCGAGCTTGCCGTCTGTTTCGATGTTGGCATAGTCCGGGCGGATGTCCATGAGCGCAGTGATGTTCCGGCGGCTCTTGCCGACCGCGTAGCTCTGGAACAGCTCGCCGATCTGGTAGAACAGCATAACGGCGACGGCCTCGGTGAGGTCCGTGTCCTTTTTGTAGACCGCCAGCGCGATCGCACCGAGCGTGGCGATGGCCATCAGGAAGTTCTCGTCGAACACACGGCCGTTGCCGATACCCTTGGCGGCCTTTTTCAGGATATCATAGCCGATGACCAGATACGTCACGGCGAACAGCACGATCCGCACCGCGCCGGGCATCGGGACGAACTTCGCGATCAGCAGCAGCACGATCGCGATGCAGATCCGGATCAGCATTTTCTTCTGTTTCTTCGTCATGGGGAAGCGCACCCTTTCCTTCTTATTTGAGATAAAGGCAGCAGCATCGGAGGCGCTGCTGCCGTGCTTGCTTACAGCTCGATCTCGCAGTCCGGCTCGACTTTCTTGCAGGCCTTGAGGACGGCCTTCATCGTCTTTTTCTCATCCGCGCCCTCGGCGAATTCCACGCTCATCTTCTGCATCATAAAATTGACGCTTGCGGAGGCAACGCCCTCGGTCTTGTTTGCGGCTTCCTCCATCAGGTTGGCGCAGTTCGCGCAGTCGACTTCGATCGCATAGGTCTTTTTCATGGTGTACCCCTTTCTTCTTATTAAACAATTAAGCACTTGTTTAATCTTTACAAGCGAAGTATAACGCCGCCCACCGCGAATGTCAAGAGGGGGATGAAAAAAACCTTTGCATTTTGGAAAGAATTATGTATGATATAAAAAACGAATGGAGGCGGGCGTATGCATACGGACTTGCTGCCGCATCATCACGGCGAGGAAGAGCACCATAATATCGACCAGATCCGGGCGCAGCTCGCAAAGGCGGACAATTTTCAGATCGTCGCGGATATCTTCAAGCAGGTGGGCGACCCCACGCGCGTGCGGATCTTCTGGCTGCTGTGTCACTGCGAGGAGTGCGTGCAGAATATCTCCGCCCTCATGGAGATGTCGAGCCCCGCGGTCAGCCACCATCTGCGCGGCCTCAAGGATAACGGACTCATCGTCTCCCGCCGCGTCGGCAAGGAAGTCTTCTACAAGGCGGCGGACACCGACCAGAGCCGTCTGCTGCACATCATGATTGAAAAGGTCATGGCCATCAGCTGCCCTGAAACCTGAAAAACCGGACCTGCCGCAAGCCGCGGCAGGTCCGTTATTTTTATTCGGTCCAATACAGTCCGGCCGTTTTGATGACCGGCTCGGCGGCCAGCAGCATGTTCGCGGCCTCCCGCCGCGTGAGCGGCGCCTCATAGTCCGAAGCGGCCAGCGGGATCCTGGCCTCCGAGAGCGCGCTGACGGCGCTCTGCGCCCACACAGGGACGGCAGAGGCGTCTTCACCGGCAAAGACCGCCGCGTCGCCCGGCAGCCGCAGAAGCTTCTGGAGCATGACTGCGGCCTCCGCACGGCTGAGCGTATCCTCCGGGCGGAAGACGAGCCCTTCCTCCGTCGGCGTGCCCGAGATCATGCCGGACTGGTAGGCCGCGGCCAGATACGGCTGCTGCCACGCGGGCGTCTCCAGCTCGTCGGCAAAGCCGGTCGAGATGGCGCCGTCTGCCTGCTCGAGCCCTGCCAGCTTCATGCACGCGATCAGAAACTCGCCGCGGCTGACGGCGTCGTCCGGCTCAAAGCAGAGGTTCCCGGCGATGATCCTGCCGGTGTACAGCCCCTGATCCTTGAGCCACATGGCGGCGAAGGCGTCCTTGTCGCCGGACATGTCCTGATACGTCGCCTTGTCGGCGGGCTTGAGGATGCGGATCTTCACGCAGGCCTCGTTGGAGACGTTTCCAGCCGGGTCCGTCGCGGTGAAGACGAACGAGTCCTTGCCGACCTTATTTTTGCCCGGCGTATAGGTGAAGCTGCCGTCGTCATGCAGCTCGACGGTCCCGCGCTTCGGCTCCTTGACGAGCTGATAGGTGAGCTTGGTGTCTTCCTTGTCCTGCGCGCAGAGCGTGCCGGAGTTTGCGATGTTCTTATAGGTTTCCAGCGTTCCATCCTCGCAGACCGGCGCGGTATTCGTGCCGGAGAGGATGCGCAGGCTGACCGTCACGGCGTCGCCGAGCGTCCCGGCGCTGATCGGGCAGTAGACCAGCTCGCAGTCCGCCTCGCCGAGGCAGACCGGACGGAGCTTCAGCTTTTCCAGCGCGGCCGCGGGCAGGATATCGCCCCGCCGCAGCACGCGGCTGCCGATGCACAGCTCTGCCTGATACGCGGGCGGGACGGCGGAAATGTAGACGCCCTCCAGCTCGCTGCTGTCCGAGAAATCAGCGGTGCTGAACTGGTATTCCGAAGTGTAATCCACGGCGATCTCCGCGGCCAGCGCGGGCACGCAGAGCATGGCAAGCACCAGCGCCGCAAGAACGGCGGCGCCAAAACAACGGGTGCGGTGTTTCAAAGGGAAAACCTCCTTTAAGATGATTCGGAGGTAGTTTCTGCGCACAGCGGGAAAATATGCAAGAGAATAAGAAAAAACTCCCTCCGCATGGGAGGGAGCTTTGGAAGACCGCTCAGGCCGCCGACAGCGGCGGGCGGATATAGCGCGCGTTGCTGTCCGGCGCGGGCCGCATGTTGATGCCCGAGACGATGCCCATCGCAAAGAACATCGTGACGAGCGAGCTGCCGCCGTAGGAGAAGAACGGCAGCGTCAGGCCGATGACCGGCACGAGGCCGATGCACACGCCGATGTTGATGAACACCTGCGCCGTCAGCATACCGGCGATACCGACGCAGATGAGCCGGTTCATATAGTTGCCGGACTTGATGCCGACGTGGATGATGCGGATGATGATGGCCGTCAGCAGAATGAGGACCGCCATGCAGCCGAGCATGCCCAGCTCCTCACCGATGGAGGAGAAGATCAGGTCGGTGTGCTGCGCGGGGATCGAGCCGCTCTGCACCATCGTCCCGTGGTAGAGCCCCTGGCCGGTGACGCCGCCGTTCTGCAGCGCGCGCAGACTGCGGTTCATCTGATAGCGCTGGTCCTGCGCCAGCGGGTCGATGCGCGGGTCAAACAGGACCCAGATGCGGCTGCGCCGGTCATAGCTGAGGAACTGCCACAAAAACGGCGAGGCCACCAGCAGAACTGCTCCCGCACCGAGGAACCACAGCAGGCTCACGCCGCCGACGAATGCCATGATGACGAAAATAAACAGATACTGCAGCGCAACGCCGAGATCCTCCGACGCCACAACGATCAGGCCGAACATAAAGACCGTGATCACCGCCAGCCGCAGCACCGTCGAGATATGCGAGATCTTGTTCTGCCGGATGCTCATCGTCTTGGCGAGGATCATGATGAACGGAATCTTGCAGATCTCCGCCGGCTGGATGGAAAACGGCAGGAAGCTGAAGTCCAGCCAGGAGCGGTTGCCGCTTCGGGTGTCGCCGAAGGGGAAGAGCAGCAGGATGAAGATCGCCGAGAAGATCAGCAGCAGCTCACGCCGCTCCGCAATGATATCCACGTCGATCAGGGTGAACACCACATATAAGATCACGCCGAGGATCAACGCCAGCGTCTGCGTGCGCACGAACTGCGCGCTGCCTTTGACGTTCGTCGCGCTGGAGATGACCACGATGCCAAACACGCTGGCGGCGATGCAGAGGCTCAGAAGCACCATATCCGCCCGCCGGACAAAGCTGCCGATCGCCTTCCAGATCCCATGCATACTGCCGCCTCCTTACGTGAAAAATGAGAAAAACATCTGATACAATTCTACAGTATATCAAAAAATGACCGCCCTGTAAACCTGTTTTTTGAGACCGGCAGGGGCCGGGCAGATCAGAAAATGCCGTGGTTATATTTCAGCTGCGCATACAGGATCAGGGCCAGACCGATCCCGAGACCTGGAAGCATGATGCAGTCGATGACTGCGGCATTCCAGAAGGTCACGAGATACGATACAATAAATGCCGCGCCGATCACAAGCGTACCCGCGCCGACCGCCCGTCCGTACCGGGGAATGTCTGCTTCCTTGACCCTTTTACGGTTCCACGCGTGTATCGTGCTGATATTGCCCATGATGTTGACGATGCCGAGCGTGGACAGGAGGATCCCCATGACCAGCAAACCCAGATATTCCATATGCCGCCCTCCTAAAAATAGAATAAGTCCTCAAATTTCCGATCCAGCGCGATGCAGAGGATGAGCGCCAGCTTGGCCGTGGGATTGAACTGGCCTGTCTCGATCGAGCTGATCGTGTTCCGGGAAACGCCGACCAGCTCGGCCAGCTGCGACTGGGAAAGGCCCTTTTCGCAGCGCGCTTCCTTCAGCCGGTTCTGCAGCTTCAGCTCCGCTTTCATTCCGCCGCCTCCATCAGCCGCCGGATAAAAAAGACCAGAAAAAGCAGGAACATGACAAGGTATAAGACCGTGAGGACGAGATCTGTCTTCCGCTTCAGCTTTAAGAACTTCACCAGCGCGTGCGTACCGAGAATACTGAAATAAATGACCCAGGGGCCGAGCAGCACCGTATGGACGGCCCGGACAAACAGGGCCGAGACGAGGCAGCACACGCCCGCGCCGACCCGGCCCGCAAGATTGCCTGCCTGTACCGACGCTTCCAGTTCGGCCAGATCCCGGTTCTGATGCTCCCTGCGGCTGATCTCCAGAATATCCTCTTTTTCCATAAAGGATCCTCCTCTGCCAAGTTTCCTTGTCATCATAATAACACCGCCAAGTTTTCTTGTCAACCTGTTCCGGCAAAACTTCGGCGGGCTGCCGATTGCGGATTGATTTTGGCGGGCCGGTATGGTATAATGCCACAGATATAATGGGGCAGGTAGGGGGCTTTTATGATGCAGATCACCACGCACAGCGCCGATGAAACGCAGGCGCTGGGGCAGAAGCTGGCCAGTCGTCTGGCGCCCGGCGATGTGATCGCCTACTTCGGGGACCTCGGCGCAGGCAAGACTGCTTTCACCCGCGGCCTCGCGCAGGGCCTCGGTATCACCGACCCCGTGACGAGCCCGACCTATACCATCGTCAACGAATATCTCTCCGGCCGCATCCCGCTGTTCCATTTCGATATGTACCGTCTCTCGTCTTCCGACGAGCTGTTTGACATCGGCTGGGAGGATTATCTCTCCCGCGGCGGCGTCTGCGCCGTCGAATGGAGCGAAAACGTGGAAGATGCTCTGCAGGACGCGATCCGCGTCACCATCGAAAAGGACGCGGACGAGCCCGATACCCGCCACATCACCATCACAGGAGGGCCTCGCTTTGAAGATCCTTGCCTTTGAATCCTCGGCCAAGGCCGCCAGTACGGCGCTGCTGTCCGACGGTCTGCTGCTTGCGGAATATACCCAGAACTCCGGCCAGACGCACAGCCGGACGCTCATGCAGATGGCGAAGGACATGCTCACCAGCTGCGATCTGACGCCGCAGGATATCGGTGCGGTCGCTGTCGCGGCCGGTCCCGGCAGCTTTACGGGCGTGCGCATCGGCATGGCCTGCGCCAAGGGCTTCGCCTGGGGGCTGCAGCTGCCGCTCTACGGCGTGTCCACGCTCGAGGCGATGACGCGCGGCGCGGCCTACGCCGACGGCATCTACTGCGCCTGTATGGACGCGCGGAAGCAGCAGATCTACAACGCGGTATTCTCTCTGCAGGCCGGGAAGCTTACCCGCCTGACGGACGACCGTGCGATCGCCATCGACGCGCTCGTGCCGGAGCTTTCCGAGGGGGCCGGCCCCATCTATCTGCTCGGCGACGGCGCGAAGCTCGTCTCTGACACGCTGGCAGGCAGCGGCCTGCCGCTCATCCTGCTTCCCGAGCAGCTGCGGCAGCAGCGGGCGAGCGGCGTTGCGCTCTGCGCGATGGACCGCATGCTTGCGGGTGACCCCGGTGATGCGGCGGCCCTGACGCCCAATTACCTGCGCATGGCGCAGGCCGAGCGCACGCGGCAGAATAATCAGGACTTTTATTTGAAAAAATAATTGAATAACAGAAAAGACAAAGGAGATCATCATGAGCACGAAAGCATTTGGAGAACACGTACATGTTATGGATCATCCGCTCGTTGCGCATAAGCTGACGATCATGCGCGACAAGAACACCAGCGTCAAGGACTTCCGTGAGCTGGTCAGCGAGATCGGTATGCTCATCACCTACGAAGCGACCCGCGATCTGCCCCTCACCACCAAGACCGTGGAGACCCCGATCTGCACGGCGGAGGAGCCGACGCTCGCTGGTAAGAAGATCGCTGTCGTGCCCATCCTGCGCGCTGGCCTCGGCCTGGTCGACGGCGTTCTGCGCATGGTCCCGTCCGCCCGTGTCGGCCATATCGGCATGTTCCGTGACGAAGAGACGCTCGAGCCGCATGTCTATTTCTGCAAAATGCCGAAGGATATCGCCGAGCGCGACATCATGATCGTCGATCCGATGCTTGCCACCGGCGGCTCTGCCGACGCGGCCATCGCCGAGATGAAAAAGCGCGGCTGCCACAGCATCAAGCTCATGGTCCTCGTCGCTGCGCCCGAAGGCATCAAGCTCATCACCTCCAAGCACCCCGACGTCGAGCTCTACTGCGGCGCCGTGGATGAGAAGCTCAACGAGCACGGCTATATCGTCCCCGGCCTCGGCGACGCCGGCGACCGGATTTTCGGCACGAAGTAAGTCGTTTCCTTGACTTTCCTGCCGCTCCGGCTTATAATGAACCCGTAATAACAGCCATTTCCGGCTTTTAGAATTCTTGAAAGGAAGACCTGTATATGATCTATACTGCAGAAGTCAAGCATATGTGCCCGGTTGCCAAGGGTGCATATCACGGCCCGGCTCCCATCCCCGAAGAGGGCAAGTGGGTCCAGGCAAAGGAAATCAAGGATATCTCCGGCTTTACCCACGGCGTGGGCTGGTGCGCACCGCAGCAGGGCGCATGTAAGCTGAGCCTGAACATCAAGAACGGCGTCATCGAAGAGGCCCTGGTCGAGACCATCGGCTGCTCCGGCATGACCCACTCCGCAGCCATGGCTTCCGAGATCCTCATCGGCAAGACCATCCTCGAGGCCCTCAACACCGACCTCGTCTGTGACGCCATCAACACCGCCATGCGCGAGCTGTTCCTCCAGATCGTCTACGGCCGCAGCCAGTCCGCATTCTCTGAGGACGGCCTCGCAGTCGGCGCTTCTCTGGAAGACCTCGGCAAGGGCCTGAGAAGCCAGGTCGGCACCATGTTCGCCACCAAGGAAAAGGGCCCGCGCTACCTCGAAATGGCTGAGGGCTACTGCTCCAAGATCGCGCTCAACAAGGACGATGAGATCGTCGGCTACGAGTTCATCAACTTCGGCAAGATGATGGACTTCATCAAGAAGGGCGACGAGCCCGCCGAGGCCATCAAGAAGGCTACCGGCCACTATGGCCAGTGGGATACCGCGGCGAAGTATATCGACCCGCGTCAGGAATAACAGAAGGAGGACACGAAAATGGCTTTGTTTGAAAACTACGACAGAAGAATCGACAAGATCAACGGCGTCCTCAAGCAGTATGGCATCGAGTCCGTCGAGGCCTGCCGCGAAATGTGCCAGGCCAAGGGCTTTGACCCGTATGAGATCGTCAAGGGCATCCAGCCCATCTGCTTTGAAAACGCTTGCTGGGCTTACACCGTCGGCGCTGCCATCGCCATGAAGAAGGGCGTCAAGACCGCTGCGGAAGCCGCTACCGCCATCGGCGAAGGCCTGCAGGCCTTCTGCATCGACGGCTCCGTCGCCGACGACCGCAAGGTCGGCCTCGGCCACGGCAACCTGGGCGCCATGCTCCTGTCCGAGGAGTCTGAGTGCTTCTGCTTCCTCGCCGGCCACGAATCCTTCGCCGCCGCTGAGGGTGCTATCGGCATCGTCAAGAACGCCAACAAGGCTCGTAAGAAGCCCCTGCGCGTCATCCTGAACGGCCTTGGCAAGGACGCCGCCCAGATCATCTCCCGTATCAACGGCTTCACCTATGTCCAGACCCAGTTCGACTACTACACCGGCGAGCTGAAGATCGTCCGCGAGATCCGCTACTCCGAGGGCGAGCGCGCCAACGTTCGCTGCTACGGCGCTGACGACGTCCGCGAGGGCGTTGCCATCATGCACAAGGAAGGCGTCGACGTCTCCATCACCGGCAACTCCACCAACCCGACCCGCTTCCAGCATCCGGTCGCCGGCACCTACAAGAAGGAATGCGTCCAGATGGGCAAGAAGTACTTCTCCGTCGCTTCCGGCGGCGGCACGGGCCGTACCCTGCACC
>ERZ506979.117-NODE-117-length-70428-cov-8.266281_pt1 | contig 70428 bp, 56 predicted proteins | sample MGYA00512887_ERZ506979 | MGnify/ENA metagenome assembly ERZ506979 | reverse complement strand
GAACGTCAGTGAGCCGCCGTGATCCGGCGTCCCCGTCCAGCAGCTTGTCGACTTTATCGACAAGCTGAGCCCCGGCGGAAAAATCCGCCGGGGCTTGAAGCTGCGTTACATATGGCCTTGTTGCTGTAAAAACTCCAGCACCTCGCCGTAGGAGGGGAGGGCTGAGATGGCGCCCTTCCGGGTGGTAGTCAGCGCCCCCACCGCATTGGCAAAGGTCAGCATATCTCGGATTTGATCGGCGGAGCGCTCCTCGATGGGGGTGCAGCCCTGTAGTAGGCCGTACAGGAAGCCGCCGGTGAAGGAGTCGCCGGCCGCCGTGGTGTCCACCGTCTCCACCGCAAAGCCCGGGACGTCGATCCGCTCCCCATTCACCAGAGCGAAGCAGCCCTTGGCCCCCAGGGTGGCCAGCAGCGCCTTCACGCCGTAAGCCGCTTTCAGCTGCCGGGCCGCCTTATCCAGATCCGGCTCACCCGTCAGGAACACCAGCTCCTCCTCAGACACCTTGACGATATCGGCCCATTGCATGGCCGAGAGAATGACCGACCGGGCCTCCTCCGGGCTGGCCCAGAGGTTCAGACGGAGATTGGGATCGTAGACCGTAGCGGCCCCCCGCTCCCGGGCATGAGATGCCAGCTGAAAGCTCGCCTGGCGGGAGGGGCCGCCGGTCATGAGCACCGAGCTGTAGAAAAAGCACCGGCAATCAGCCGCCAGGGCGAAATCCGCTTCCTCCGGGACGAGCATGGTATCCGCGCCCTGTCGCCGATAGAAGCTGAAGGACCGCTCCCCGCCCGCGTCCAGATGCACGAAGGCCAGGGTGGTCTGATAGTCAGCGGACAGCCTCAGGCGGCCGACATCCACCCGGCTGTCTGCGAGAATCCCCTTCAAAGCCCGCCCGAAGGCGTCATCCCCCACCTGCCCGATGAACGCGGTGTTCACGCCCAGGCGGGCCGCCGCGCAGGCCAGGTTGGCCGGGCCGCCGCCCGGGTTGCGTTCAAAAACCGGGTTGCCCGCCGCGGATTCCCCCACCGGGGTGAAATCCACCAGCAACTCGCCGAGAGAAACCAAATCACGCATCGCGTCTTTCCGCCTCCTTACGTCGTGCCCCGCTCCACCAGCGTCACGCCCAGCACCGTTTTGACCGCCGTACAGCCCTGTTCGAGCTGCTGCAGGATGGTGCGCACGGCGAAGGAGCACATCTGCTCCACCGGCTGGCGGATGGTGGTGATAGGCGGTGTGGTCAGGGCGGCGATATCCACATCGTCGAAACCGACCACCTTGATGTCCTCCGGCACCCGCCGGCCGCACCGAGCGCAGGCCTGCACGAGCTGGGCGGCGATGACGTCGCTGCTCGCAAAGACGCCGTCCAGCTCCGGGTTTTCCATCAGAATCCGATCCAAAAATGCTCCATAATCCATGGAAAGAAACTGGGCCTCCGCCGTGTCGAACACTTTGCCGGTCAGATTATATTCTCGGCAGACATCCAGAAACGCCGCGCACCGCTGATCCGCAGGCATATGCACCTCGCTGCTTCCGCTGATATGGGCGAGGCGGCGGCAGCCCTTCCCAATAAGGTGCCGGGTGGCCAGCGTCCCGCCCTGGTAATTATCGCAGGACACGGCGGACACATTGCCCTCCTCCGTGCGCTCGAAGGTGACCACCGGCAGGGACATGTCCAGATAGGCCCCGATGTCCGGCGTCCGGCTGCACAGGACGATGGCCGCCACCTTATTGGATTTGAGCATATCAATATATTCGATCTCCTTCTCACGCTGATGGAAGGAGTTGCAGAGCATGATTTTATACCCATGCCGGGCCGCCTCCTGCTCCAGAAAGCTGACCACCCGGCAAAAGTACGGATGGGCCACCGAGGGGACGATGACCCCGATGACGTTGGTGCGCCGTTTGGAGAGGGAACGGGCCAGCTCGTTGGGCCGGTAGTCCAGCCGCTTCATGGCTTCATAGACCGCCTGCCTCGTTTTATCGCTGATGTAGCCCCGGTTGTTGAGCACGCGGGAGACCGTGGTCACCGTAACGCCCGCCAGCTCCGCCACATCCTTGAGAGTCGCCATGCCGCTATCCGCTCCTTTCGGCCGCTTATACCGCCATTATAACAGGGCTTTCCAATGAACGCAATCGAATTATGCCTTGACCGCGCCCGAAATCACGCCGCTGATGATCTGCTTTTGCAGGAACAGGTACAGAATGATAACCGGCAGAACCGTCAGCATCAGGCCGGCCATCACCGCGCCGTAGTTGGTCAGATAGCTGCCGTAGAAGGAATAGGTGGACAGCGGCAGGGTGAACAGCTCCTTTTTGGTCAGCACCAGGGAAGGGAGCAGATAGTCGTTCCAGATGGCCAGAACATTGAGGACGATGATAGTGGCGGTGATGGGTTTGAGCAGCGGGAATACGATCCGGAAGAAGGTCTGCGTCCGGCTGCAGCCGTCCAGGGTGGCGGCTTCCTCCAGGGAGAGGGGAATGTTGCTCTTGATGAAGCCGTGATAGATGAACACCGCCATGCTGATAGAAAAGCCCACGTGCATGAACACCAGGGTCAGCCGGTGATCAAGAATCCCCAGGAAGCTGCCGTAGATGGAGATGAGCGGGGTCATGATGACCTGGAAGGGGACGATCATGGCCGCGACCATGAGGGCGAAAAACACCTTATTAATTTTCCAATCCGCCCGCACGAAGAAATAGGCGGTCATGGAGGTGATGATCACAATCAGCAGCACGCTGAGCACCGTGATGAACAGCGAATTGAAAAAGGCGCGCAGGAAATCCATTTTATCAAAGGCGTAAGAGAAGTTGGTGAAGATCGGGCCGCCCGGCTCCAGCAGCTTGAGCGGTTCCTTGAGGATGGTGCGGTTGGTTTTGAACGCGTTGATAATCACCATGAAAAACGGCACCATATAGACCAGAAGCAGCGCAAACAGGATCACCGTCTTGACGATCCCCCAGATCCGCGTACGGGTGCCGCCGATAACCTGCCGTTTCATCGTATCCCCCCATTCCGCCGCCCGCAGACGGCCATATATCGGATTCCATCCCGAGTGAGGCTCGTTTTCATGTTACGCCTCCACCTCTTTCCGCTTGCCCAAGGACACCTGGGTGATGCTGATAATGGCCACCACCAGGAAGAGGATGAGCGCCTCCGCCTGGCCCACGCCGTATTCCTTGGACACGAAGGTCTTCTGGTACACGTGCATGGCGGACAGGATGGTGGTGCCGTAGGGACCGCCGCCCGTCAGGGACAGGTTGACATCGTACACCATAAAGCACCGCTGGATGGACAAGAACAAGCAGATGACGAAGGAGGGCACCATCAGGGGCAGGGTGACATAGCGGGTGGTCTGAAAGGCCGTGCAGCCGTCGATACTGGCCGCCTCAAGCAGGTCGTGGGACACGCTGGTAAATCCGGCCACATAGATGATCATCATATAGCCCGAATACTGCCAGACCGTCACCACCACCAGCGCCCAGAACGCCATGGTGGGATCGCTCAGCCAGGAGCTGGAGAGCAAATCGGAGCCGATGCCGCTGCCGAAGCTGGTCAGCGCGTTATTGAACACAAACTGCCAGATGAAGCCGAGGACGATACCGCCGATGAGGTTGGGGGTGAAAAAGGCGGATCGCAGAAAATTCTGCCCCTTGATGCCGCTGGTCAGCAGATAGGCCAGGAAAAAGGCCACCAGGTTGATGAGGATCACCGATGCGGCCACGTAGCCGAGGGTCAGCAGCAGGGAATGCCAGAACGCCGTGTCTTTAAAGGCGGTCACATAATTCTGAAACGCCACGAAGCCCGCCCCGTCGGAAATGCCGTTCCAGTTGGTAAAGGTCAACACCAGGCCGTACAGGAAGGGGATGACGACCACGCAGAGGAACAGAACCGCGGCCGGCCCGGCAAATATCAAAAACAATTTCAGGTTGCCCAGTTTTGTTTTTTCTCTCATGATAAGCCTTCTTTCTGCATGGCTGCCCGTGGGAATCCCGCCGGGTGGCCGCCGTATGTATCGGCCGCCGCTTCCCGGACGCGGCGTTCCGCGTCCGGGAAGCGGTGCCGTTTATGGGGACGGTTACGCTTTGCTCTTCCAGTACTCCAGCACCTTGGCAGCCAGCTGCTCACGGGTGGATTTGCCGGCCAGATATTGCTGCATGGCCGCGCCCACCTTGCTCCAGTGATCCGCCGGGACGATGCAGTCGGGGCTGGTCTTGCCCTCGTCCACATAGACCTTCAGGGCTTTTCCCAGAGGATCCGTGGGCTCCAGCTTGATGTTGGAGAACGCCGGCACCAGCTGCAGGGTTTCCACCATGCCCTTCTGGCCCGCTTCGTCATACACCAGCCAATTGAGGAAGTCCTTGGCAGCCTTCTGCTCTTCCTCAGAGGTTTTGGTCTTATCGATGATGATCTGCTTGGACGCGGTGCCCAGCATCTTGGTGTTGACAAAATCGCTGGCGTCGTTGCCCAGAGGCAGGATCATCAGGCCGAACTCGTTCTTGTTGTCGGCGGTGATGAATTCCTTCATGTTGGGCCACGCCCAGTTGCCGTTGAACCAGAACGCCGCTTCTCCATCCACCACGTAGGAGGGATCCACCTCATATTTGGCGTCCAGAGGCGCCTTGCCGTTGATGTTGTAGGAGCGGAGCAGATCGAAGGTGTCCAGCAGCTGATTGAAGCGCTTATCGTTCTTCAGATCGATTTCGCCCTTCTTCATCTTGTCAATATACGCCGCGCTGGCGCCCTCGTCGTCCGACTGGGTGATATACAGATAGCCGAAATAGTGGGAGCCCAGGGACCAGTCTTCCTTGGAAATCACGACCGGGGTGGCCATGCCCTTGCTCTTCAGCTCCTCCAGAAGGGCCTTGAGCTTATCCATGGTGTTGTATTCCTTGGGATCGAAAGTTTTGCCCAGGGTCTTCTCGATGGCCGTTTTGTTGTAAATCAGGCCGCGGCCCTCCACCCCCATGGGGAAGGAATACACTTTGTCGTTGATGCGGTAGGCCTGGTTGCCCGCGTCGGCCACCCACTTTTCACCGGTCAAGTCCACCGCCTTGTCCCAGCCAATGTCCACCACGTCGGTGGTGTCGAGCATGGACATGGTAGGCGGCGTGCCGGAGTTGTACAGCTGGGAGAACCGCTCGGAGGGAGAGGTGCCAGCCGGCGCCACCAGGATTTCGATATCCACGCCGGTCTTTTTCTTGTATTCCTTGGCCACGGCCTCCAGGCCGTCCTGGATTTCGCCCTTGGAGTTGAGGAAGGTGAGCTTCATCTTGCTTTCGGCGCCGGGTTCCTTGTCATTGCTGCAGCCGGTAAGGACGGCGCCGATCATGGCCGCCGAGAGGGTTACCGCCAGGATACGTTTCAGCATGGTCATTACCTCTTTCTTTATCAAATTTGTGTTGTTTCGCGGGGAGAATCCCCGCCCTATCAACGCGGGGCCAAGGCAGCTTGGCACGAGCGTCTTTAGCCTTATACCTCTTGGGAAAACAGGACTGCATCGCCTTCGGTTATCTGGAATGCGTGAGTGGCCAAATCGGCGGTCAGCATCAATTGGTTTTCCCCGTTGCACCGGGTAATCCGCAAGGTAGTTTCATCCAGCATCTCCGGCCGGCATTCTCCCTCCACGGCGAAGGCGGGATGGGCGTTGCGCAGCCGCATAAGTTCAAACAGCTTCTGCACCACCGGGCGGCGGACTTCCCGGTCCACCTCCTCCCGGGAATAATAGTGGCGGTTGATATCCCGGCCCTGCTTGGTTTTTTCCAGCAGCTCGATGTCGTTGCCGCCGGCCAGCAGCCCGACGTAATACACCTGCGGAATACCGGGGGCGAAAAACTGAATCGCCCTGGCCAGCAGATAGGCCGCGTCCTGGTCCCCCAGGGCGGAATAGTAGGTGCAGTTGATCTGGTAAATATCCAAATTGTTATAGGCCGCGGTGTTGTAAATCTTTTTGACGTTGGCGCCTTTGGTGAACAGCGCCTCCTTGGTGGCGTCGATTTCCTCCTGAGACATCAGATCGGCCACATCCACCACGCCGATGCCGTCGTGGGTATCCAGGGTGGTGAACTGCCGGCGGGGACAGATGTTCAGCCAGTGCACCAGTTCCTCCCCCTTGCCGGTGTATAGGGCGTGAAGCACCAGCATGGGCAGCGCGAAATCGTACACCCAGAAGCCCTTGTCCGCGATTTTCTGCTGAATGGTGTAATGCTCGTGGATTTCGGGCAGGATATCCACTCCGTAAGGCTTGACCACCTCTTCGATGTCCTCGAGCAGCTCCCACATCTCCGGCTCGATGAAAAAGCAGCTGGTGTCCGGTTTTTTGACCGCATAGGCGAAGGCGTCCAGCCGGATGACCGCGGCGCCTTTTTCGCACATGTCCCGCAGGGTGCTGCGGATAAACTTCCGGGCGACGGCACTGTTCATATTCAGGTCGATCTGTTCCTCGCAGAAGGTGCACCAGATGTCTTCCGTGGTTCCATCGGCGAAGGTGACCGTGATGGAAGGGGCCCGGGGCTTGCGCTTATAAATCCTATCCACCTGATCCTCGGTAGGCGCTCCGCCCGGCCAAAAGTCTTTATACCGGATGAACATATCCCGATAGGGAGAGGCGTCCTTGTTTTTCAAGAAATCTTCAAAATAGGGGGAGTGGGCGGAAATGTGATTGACCATAAAGTCAAACATCACAGCGTGGCGCTGCGCGATGGCCCGGATATCCTCGAAATCCCCAAAAGCCGGATCCACCATGTCGTACCGCATGGGGGCGAAGCCCCGGTCGGCGGAGGAAGGGAAAAAGGGAAGGATGTGCACGGCGCCGACCACCCCGTCCAGGTGATCCCGCAAAACCCCGCCCAGCTCCTTCAGGTTTTTCCCCAAGCTGTCCGCGTAGGTGATGAGCATAATGGTATTGTCCATAAAGGGTACCTCCCGCCTTCGGATCGCGGCGTTCAGCCGCTCTCTGTTCTCTACAATTGCAGTATAGCATCAACCGCTTGACATGTCAAGCGGTTATCTTGTTTTTTATTGCAATATTTTTTATAATGTAATTTTTATTTGTATACTTTTTCGTATTATTGCCTGTTGTATCGGATTATCCATAGAAAATTGTCCGGATATATAGAGGTATATAATCAACCGCTTGCCATAGTATTTCCGAAAAAAGAAAAAATATTCGTTTCAGCGGCGACTGTCCGTTTGGCCGGATTTTATGTTATACTAGGTAAGCGATGATGAAAAAGCCAGTGGTTAGATCGGTGCAGAAGAATTCCCCCAGGGGATTTCCCGCCAAGCCACCGCTGAGCAGTCAGGCATGATCTTTTTATCGCTTACCTAGTACCGTCATAAAATTTCAAGCGGAAATTCACACGGTTATCACACGGATATCGCATACTATATCCCGTTGGCTCCATAAAACCGGACGGCTGCCGGCTGTTGGTCCGACGGATCAGATGAAGGGGCGTTTGCTATGGAAAACACTGCGTCAAAAACCATTCTTATCGCGGACGATGAAATCCGCATGCGCCGCGTCATCGCTGATTATCTGCACATCAAGGGGTATGAAACCCTGGAGGCGGGGGACGGCGTGGAGGCGCTGAGTCTGTTTGAATCCGGGCGTCCGGACCTCGTCCTGCTGGACGTCATGATGCCCCGCATGGACGGCTGGGAGGTCTGCCGCCATATTCGTTCCAAGTCCCAGGTGCCCATTATCATGCTCACGGCCCGTTCCGAGGAGGACGACGAGCTGCAGGGCTTTTCCTTGGGGGTGGATGAATACATCGCCAAGCCCTTCAGCCTGAAAATTTTGCTGGCCCGCATCGAGGCGGTGTTCCGCCGGGGCGCGCCCGAGGAGCCGGCGGCCCGCCCCGTGGTGGACGGCCTGCTGGTGGATCCGGTGGGGCGCGAGGTCAAGGTGGACGGCCAGCCGGTGGAACTGACCTATACTGAGTTCGAGCTGCTGACCTACCTGATGACCAACAGCGGGGTCGCCCTCTCCCGGGACAAAATTCTGGACAGCGTCTGGCGGTACGATTATTACGGCGACGCCCGCACGGTGGACACCCATGTCAAAAAGCTGCGCAGCAAGCTGGGCCGTCACGGCGACTGCATCAAAACCATTCGGGGCATTGGGTACAAATTCGAGCCCGACGCCGGATAAAGGGACAGACCTATGGACAAGCTTGCGCACAACCGCCTATCGGAAAAGAGCCTGCAGGCCCTGCTGCCTCCCCGCCATTCCATCGTGTGGAAGCTGGCGGGCTGGTTCCTGCTGTGCATCACGCTGCTGCTAGGGGTCAACTGGCTGCTGAACAATTTCGCGCTGGAAAGCTATTACCGCCGGCAAAAATCCGACGCGGTGCAGATGGCCTTCACCGAGGTCAACAGCCTCTTTTCCCAGGACTATACCGCCAATTTGGAAATCATCGACCTGACGCTGGACAGCCTGGCCAACAACGACGGCATATCCAGCACCATCTGGGCGGGCAGCCGGCTGATCGCCCGCTACCGCGCGGAGGGCACCCAGGCAATCCCCGTCCGCCCCACCAAGACCTACCTGCCCGGCTCCTGCGAGGTGACGGTGGTGCAGGACACCAAGCTGAAAACCAGCTTTATCACCCTGACCGGCGCTTTGAGCAACGGGTTTCCCATCGAGATGCGCACCTCCGTGGAGGGTATCAAGGAAAGCGTGGGCATCACCAACCAGTTCCTGCTAATTTCGGGTGCCGTCACCCTGCTGGTCTCGTTGCTCCTGGTCTTTTTCTTTTCCCGCCGGTTCACCCGGCCCATCCGGGAGTTGTCCCGAGTGGCGGGCAGCGTGGCGCGCCTGGACTTCCAGGACCGGTACACCGGCGGCGGCCGGGATGAACTGGCCGATCTGGGGGCGAGCATCAACTCCATGTCCATCTCCCTGGAGCGCACCATTTCCGACCTGAAAACCGCCAATCGCCAGCTGATGAACGACATCGAGCAAAAGAACCAGCAGAACGAGGCCCGCCGCGCCTTCATCTCCAATGTCTCCCATGAGCTGAAAACGCCAATCGCCCTCATCAGCACCTATGCCGAGGGCCTGAAGGAGGACATCGCCGACGGGGCGGCCAACCGCGACTACTACTGCGAGGTCATCGAGGACGAGGCACAGAAGATGTCGGAGCTTATCAAGCGGATGACCATGCTCATGCAGCTGGAAGCCGGCGGAGAGCAGCTGGTGATCGAGCGGTTTGACATCACCGAGTTGCTCGACAACCTGATGAACAAAATGAGCATCCGCTTTTCCCAAAAAGGCATCGTTCCCATCCTGCCGGAGTCTGGGCCGGTATATGTCTGGGCCGACGACTACCTCATGGAAAACGTCCTGACCAATTTCCTGTCCAACGCCCTCAACCATGTCAACGAGGGGGGACGGGTGGAGGCCCGCATCATCCCCAAGGAGGACGGCCGGGTCCGTGTCACCGTGTTCAACACCGGCAGCCATATTCCCGAGGAGGATCTGCCCCGCGTCTGGGAGAGCTTTTACAAGGTGGATAAGGCCCGCACCCGCGCCTACGGAGGCACCGGCATCGGCTTGTCGGTGGTGGCGGCCATCATGAAAGCCCACGGCATGCCCTACGGCGCTTACAACTGCCGCAGCGCCCACGGCGACGGGGTGGAATTCTATATCGAGCTGGAATCGCGGTAAAACAACAACCACGCGCCGAAGGAATCTTCCTTCGGCGCGTGGTTGTTACTGGGCTTTATGAAAGAGGCCGCATAGCTTTTCCCATAGGAATTTACAGACGGAGGAGCTGACGAGGCGGTTTCCCAAGAAGCGGAAGACAGCCGCCAGGATCAGGGCGTATAGAAAGAGCAACGCCGCCGTCGGCAGAACCGATCGGATGAAATCCATGACCATCTCTCTCCGAATTCAATCCACCGTGTAAATCCGATGCGCCGTCATTGTCCCGTTTTCCCAGCGGATATCCACCGCCCGGCGGCCGGTAATCCGCAGCCCCCGGACATAGCCTTGCGGAAAAGCGGCGGGCAGGGCGGGCAGCAGCTTCACCTCGCCGCCCCGATCCTGCACGAGCATATTGGCGATCCCCGCTGTGCCGCCGAAATTTCCGTCGATTTGAAACGGCGGGTGGGCGTCCCAGAGATTGTCGTAGCTGGATCGGGTCAGCAGAGTACGTAAATAGGCGTAGGCCCCTTCCCCATCCTTCAGCACCGCCAGCAGATTGATAATCCAGGCGCAGCTCCAGCCGGTATGTCCCCCGCCGTGAGCCAGCCGCTCCCGCAGGGACACCCGGCACGCCTCGGTCAGCCGCGCATCCCCGGCGAACAGATCGGAGGGGAACAGGCCGTACAGATGGGACAGGTGCCGGTGCCCCGGTTCCCGTTCTTCAAACTCCCTGTGCCATTCCAGCAGCTGCCCCCGGCTGCCCACCTGAAAGGGGGCCAGTCGCCCGAGCCGCTCGTCTATCTCATCCAGCAGCCCGTCCTCAATGTGCAGCACCTCGCAGGCACGGCGGAAATCCCGGAACACCTCCCGGATAATGGCCAAATCCATGGCCGTGGACATGGCCAAGCAATGGGCGCTCCCATCCGGCCCGATAAACCGGTTTTCGGGGGACGTGGAGGGACAGGTCTCGTATCGGCCGTCCACCTCCACCAGCCAGTCGGCCAGGAACCGCGCCGCCTCATGCAGCAAGGGATACGCAGTTTCCCGCAAGAACGCCTCGTCCAGCGTATAGGCATAGTGTTTGTACAGCTCCGCCGCCATCCAGGCGCCGCCCATGGGCCACAGCGCCCATTCCGCGCTGCCTGGCTGCCCCGCCGCGCCGCCGTAGGGGATCCCCACCGGATTGGTGTTGGCCCAGACATCGGCGTTGTGGTGATGGACGAAGCCGCGGCAGCCGTAGTGCGCCGCCGCCGTCTTTTGCCCCTGCTCGCACAGCCGTTTCAGCAGCCCCACATAAGGGGACAGGCAATCCGACAGGCCGCAGCTTTGGGCAGGCCAATAGTTCATCTGCGCGTTGATATTGGTGGTCCAGTTGCTGCTCCAAGGGGGCCGCAGCTCCCAGCACCAGATCCCCTGCAGATTGGCGGGCAGGCCGCCGGGCCGGGAGGAGGCGATGAGCAGATACCGGCCGTACTGGAAATACAGCGCGTACAGCCCCGGATCCTCTCCGCCCTCCCGCAGGACGGCCAGCCGCCGATCGGTGGGCATAGCTTTCTGCGGCCCAAGCCACAGTTCCACCCTGTCGAACAGGGCCCGGTAATCCCGGATATGCGCTTCGCGCAGCGTTTCATACGAAGCGCCCGCGGGCAGTTCCGGCTCCCGCACCGCCGACACCGCCAGGACGAGACGAGACGCACCGTCCACGGACAGGCGGCCGTCCCGCGCGCGCACCGTCCCGTCGCCGGACAGCACCCGCACCCGTGCGGAGAAACGCCGGCCCCGCTCGCCCTGAATGACCGCCTCCGGCCTGTCGGGAATATAAGGGGGATCCACATGCTCGGGGCATTGCCCCTCGATGATCAGCCCGTCCTCATCCGCCCGCGTCCGGCAGGACAGCGGCGATTCGAACGAAAGGGTCAGGGCCATCCGGGGCTGCGAACAGGTCAGCCGGACAAGTATCGCCCGGGCCGGGAAGCTCGCCAGATACTCCCGCTCGTAGGTCGCGCCATCGGCCGTATAGGCCACCCGGGCCGTCGCCTGCTCCAAATCAAGCTCCCGCATATAATCCGTCGCCGGCCCGTGTTTGAACGCCAGATGCAGGCTGCCCAGCGGCAGATAGCTCTCGCCGTATTCCCCCAGCATATGGGCTTCGGCCACCGCTTCCGCCTCGCCGTACCGTTCCTCCCGGATCAGGCGGCGCACCTCCTCCAGATGCGCGCGGGCGCCGGGATTGTTCCGATCCCGCTGCCATCCGGACCACAGGCTTTCCTCGTTGAGGCCCAGCACCTCGCAGGGCGCGCCGCCCCAGATCATGGCCCCCAGGCTGCCGTTGCCGATAGGCAGAGTCTCCTCCCATCGGGAAGCTGCCCGTTCGTACCAGAGCCGCAGCCGATCCGTCCTGTTCATCGGCCGATCCCCCTTTTATCCGATGAGCTCCGCCGTTTTCACCGACTGCATCACGTTCTGAACGGCCTGCCGGTTATCGGCTTCCCGTTCGGCCGTCGTCCAGCCGACTACCCGGACGAAATCGTCGTCATTTTCCAGGAAATAAAGCCAGTATATCAGCTCCAAATCGTCGGTTTCCTCCCGCATTTCAGCAGATAAGCCTCGCATGCCGCCCACTGTCACCGGTACGCCCGCGGTATGGGTAACGTCTTGTGCATCCTCCTGCATGACCTCCAGGGACGCGTCCATATATTCCTCGATCCCTATGTCCAGCCCGATCTCTTCCTTGCTCTCCGCCAGCACGATGACTACCATGTCCCTGCGCGTATGGATTACTCGAAGGGCCTGCGGATTCTCCAACTGCTTGCTGTCCTCGGTCCAGCCGCCGGTCACAGTCACCTCATACCGCCCGTCGGGGGTCGCGACGGTCTGCGGAGTATTCCCTTCCTCCGTCTTGGCGGCCAGCTCCCGCGTCAGCAGAATGGTGTTGCAGCCGCCCAGCAGCGGCAAAGACATCAGGAAAGCCACCGCCAGCGCCGTGGCCCGTATGTTCATAGCACGCATCAATCCAACCTCCTCAAATCAGGCTCAGCCAAAACCGCAGGATCATCGCCGCGCATTCCACCAGGCTGACCACCAGGAACAGGATGCTCAGCACCAGACCGGCCACGGCCATGCCCTTGGCGGTGGATTTCATCCCCGTCCGGCTGTTCACTATTCCCAGGATGGAGAACACGATGCCCACCGGGAAGGCCACCGCCCCCAGGACGCTCAGCAGGCCGAACACCAAGGCCATGGTCGCCTTTCCGGTGGGGTTGTGCACCGCCACCGGAACCGGCCCGCCCGCGTAAGCGGGCGCCGCCGCATATGGAGCCGGCGCTCCCGGATACGCGCCCGGCATGGGGGGCGTGGCAGGGATCGGCGCTCCCGGCGCGGGCATAGGCTGGGGAACAGCCGCCTGCGGGGCTCCAGCCCCCGGCGCCGCTGCAGGCATCGGGCCGCCCGCAGGCGCGGCGGCCGGCATCGGCTGGCTGAGCAGCCGCAGCAGGGTGTTTACCTTGTCCATCAGCATGCTTTTGGGAATGGCCCCCACGAACCCGTTGTCCAGCGCCATTTCGCCCACGTATACACCCGGCAGGATGGTCCAGCGGATGAATGCCTCCACGTGCACAATCCCCTGCCCGTAGGCCAGCTTGATATACTGGGGAGCGGTCAGCACCCCGCGCCCCTTTTTCCACAGCATTTCTCCCTTATAGGGAACCAGCTTGAACCCTTCCTTCTGGAAATAATCCTCACTGACCAGCCGAATAAAATCATCCGGCTGCCCGATGGTGTATTCCGCCACATACCGCCCCATGAAACTCCTCCTCAAATCGACGCGGGGGCATCCCCCGCGGCCCTGTCCGAGCCTTATGCTCGAAGTATACCATGCGCGGCCTGTCCATGTCCAGAGCGGGAGGGGAGTTCCATGAAAAAAGCCCCGTGGAGCCGAGGCTCCACGGGGCTGGGGACAAACAAATTAGATCCGGGCCACGCCGGTTTTCCGGGCGGCCTCGGCCACCGCCTTGGCCACGGCGGCCGCCACGCTGCGATCCAGCGCGCTGGGGATGATGTACTCGGCGGTCAGCTTATCGTCGGTGACGAACGCGGCGATGGCTTTCGCCGCCGCGATCTTCATCTCGTCGTTGATGTCGCTGGCCCGCACGTCCAGAGCGCCCCGGAAGATGCCCGGGAAGGCTAGAACGTTGTTGATCTGGTTGGGGAAGTCGCTGCGGCCGGTGCCGACAACCGCGGCGCCGGCTTCCAGCGCCAGGGCGGGCATGATTTCCGGCACCGGGTTGGCCATGGGGAAGAGGATGGGGTTGGGGGCCATGCTCTTCACCATTTCCGGAGTCACGCAGCCGGGGGCGGACACGCCGATGAACACATCGGCGCCCTTGAGCACCTCGGCCAGAGTACCCTTACGGCATTCCTGGTTGGTGATTTCGGCCATTTCCGTCTTCTCGGCGTTGAGGCCCTCCCGGCCCTTATAAATCGCGCCCTGCCGGTCGCAGAGAACCACGTCCTTGAGGCCCATGGCGATGAGCAGGCGGATGATGGCGATGCCCGCCGCGCCCGCGCCGCTGGTCACCACGCGGATCTCTTCGATCTTCTTACCGGTAAGCTTGAGGGCGTTAAGCATAGCGGCCAGGGTCACCACTGCGGTGCCGTGCTGATCGTCATGGAAAATCGGGATATCGCAGCATTCCTTGAGCCGCCGCTCGATTTCAAAGCAGCGGGGGGCGGAGATGTCCTCCAGGTTGACGCCGCCGAAGCTGCCCGCCAGCAGGCGCACGGTGTTCACAATATCGTCCACACTCTTGGAACGCACGCACAGCGGAATCGCGTCCACGTCGCCAAAAGCCTTGAACAGGGCGCATTTACCCTCCATAACGGGCATGCCGGCCTCCGGGCCGATATCGCCCAGGCCCAGTACCGCGGTGCCGTCGGTGACCACGGCCACCAGGTTGGAGCGACGGGTCAGGTCATAGCTCAGATTCACGTCCTTTTGAATGGCGAGGCAGGGCTCGGCGACGCCGGGGGTATAGGCCAGGGACAGGTCGTCCCGGGTGTTCAGGGGGGCGCGGCAGACCACCTCGATTTTGCCTTTCCATTCCTTGTGCAGTTTCAGCGATTCGGCAGCGTAATCCATAATGTCATCCTATCCTTTCCATACTATCTCGTTAAATATTGAGCTGGGCGATAACTTCCTTGAGCGCGTCGGCGCTCTTATGCAGCATGGCCTTTTCCCCGTCGGTCAGCGGCGGGATGATGGCCCTCTTGAGGCCCGCCGCCCCCACCACGAAGGGCAGGCTGAGGCAGACGTCGTTGATACCGTACTGGTTGTGAATCATGGCGGACACTGTCATCACCGAGTCGGTATCCCGGATGATACACTCGCAGATACGGCGCACCGCCATGGCGATGGCGTAGTAGGTCGCGCCCTTCAACGCGATGACCTTGGCCCCCGCCGTGCGCACGTCGTCCTCGATTTCCCGCAGCTCTTCCTTGCCGCAGTGGTTGTGCTTGTCGCAGATTACCGAGCAGTAGGTGTCCATTTCCATGCCCGCGATGGTCGCCAGGGACCAGGGGATCATGGAGGTGTCGCCATGCTCGCCGAACACATAGGCGTGCACGTTCTTTGAGTTAAGCCCCACATGGGCGGCCAGTCGGGACCGCAGCCGGGCGGAATCCAGCATGGTGCCCGAGCCAACGACCTGGCTTTCGGACAGATGGGTCGTTTTCAGAATGGCGTAGGTGATGATGTCCACCGGGTTGCTGACCACCACATACACCGCGTCAGGAGCGAAACGAGTAATCTGCGGCATCACCGATTTGACGATGTCCACATTGGCCTGGGCTAAATCGATTCGGGTTTGTCCCGGCTTGCGGGCCATGCCCACGGTGACGATGACGATATCGGAATTCACCGCATCCTCATAACCGCCGGCGTGGATGTTCACCGGCGCGCTGAACGGGGTGCCCTGCAGGATGTCGGCCGCCTCGCCCTGGGCCTTTTTCTCGTTGATGTCGATGAGAACGATTTCGGACGCCATACCGTCCATGGTCAGGGTATACGCGATGGAGGCGCCCACATTACCGGCGCCCAAAATGGTGATTTTTTTCCCTTTTCGCATACGGTTGTCTCCCTTAACTCTATCGGCTTACCCGGATCGGGCTGGCTGCACAAGCCCCGCGGTACACCCTCTCCGGCCCCCCGGTAACCCGGCGGGTCGCTGTCGGAATTTGTCTGCCCCATGACAAAGCGCCAAACTCCCCCATGATGCATTGTTAAAACTATAACATATTCTCTAGGCCTTGTAAATAGGCAATTGTTAGGCAAAACCGCCGACAAACGCGAAATTTTCTACGAGATTATGCAGCGCTTTATATAAATTCACCCAAAAAGACAAAAAAATAGCCGCAACGGACAAACCGATGGCGGCTGAGAGACTACTCCAGGAGTTTTCTCGAAAGTTGGCCGTGGGAGCCCGCCGCTTGGAGGCGGCGTAAGAGAGACATAACGAAAAGGGATCGGCCAAAAGACCGATCCCTTTTCGTTATGTCGCCAGGGCGACGCCCTGTTCCTGCGATTGTGCGGTATACAGATTATAATATAGCCCGCGCCGGGCGATAAGTTCGTCGTGGCTGCCGCATTCCTGAATGTGCTTGTCGGCAATGTACATGATTTTATCACAAGTCTTGATGGTGGACAGCCGGTGGGCGATGATAAAGGAGGTCCGCCCCTTGAGCAGCGCCGCGATCCCCTCCTGGAGCAGCCGCTCCGTTTTGGTATCGATGGAGGAAGTGGCCTCGTCCAGAATCAGGATTTTCGGGTCGGACAGAAGCGTACGGGCGAAAGAGATCAGCTGCCGCTGCCCTTGGGAGAGGCGGCTGCCCCGTTCGTTAACCTCGGTGTAGTAGCCTCGATCCATTTCCATAATGAAATCGTGCGCCCGCACCGCCCGGGCCGCGGCCTGCACTTCCTCGTCGGTGGCGTCCAGCCGGCCATAGCGGATGTTGTCCATGATAGTGCCGCTGAAAATAAAGCTGTCCTGAAGCATGATGCCCATCTGGCTGCGCAGGGAGTGGAGAGTGACGCCGGCGATGTCATATTTGCCGTCCAGCACCACCTGACCGCCGGTGAGGTTATAGAACCGGCTGATAAGATTGACCACCGTGGTCTTGCCGGCCCCCGTCGGCCCCACCAGGGCCACGCTCTCACCCTCCCGCACGGAGAAGGAGAGGTTCTCCAGAATATTGACGCCCGGCTCGTAGGCGAAGGTCACGTCACGGAACTCCACCTCGCCCCGGATGGCGGGCAAAGGCTGCGCGCCGGGCAGATCGTCCACCACCACCGGTTCGTCCATGGTTTCAAAAATGCGTTCCAGGTACGCGATGTTATTGATGAACATGTTGTAGATGTTGGCCAGGTTGGTGATGGGCTGCCAGAAGCGGCTGACATACTGCCCCATGGCCAGCAGCACGCCGAAGGATACCATGGCGCCGCCAATCCAGTACACGCCAGCGATGTACATCACGGTGAAGACGATCTGGCTGATGATTTCGGAAGAGAGCCACACGGCGTTGCCCACATAGACAGCCTTCAGCCAAGCGGCGCGGCAGGCGGCGGCCAGCCGCTTCATGATGGAGATGTTCTCCTCCTCCCGGGCGAACAGCTGGCTGACGCGCACGCCGTCGATGCTCTCCGCGAGGTAGGCGTTATAGTTGGAGTTTTTGTTGGACTGGGCCTGCCAGTATTTCCGCTGGCGGGGCTTGATGTACCAGATGACCGCCGCGAAAAGCGGGAGACCGGCCACCACAATCGTAGCCAGCAGCGCGTTGGTGGAGTACATGAACACGATGATAAACGCCACGTTGACGATTTCCAGGATGCTGTTGATGATGCCGTTGGACAGCATGTCGGACACCGAGTTGACGTAGTTGATGACCCGCACCAGGATTTTCCCCGCCGGCCGGCTGTCGTAGTAGCTGAAGGGCAGGCGCTGCAGATGAGCGAAGAGATCCTCCCGAATATCGTAGACAATCTCCTGGCTGACATGAGCCATAATGCGGGCCCGGATGGTGGTGAAGACGATGCCGATAATCACGATGAGGGTGTAGAACAGGGCCAGGCGGCCCAGCAGGCCGAAATCGTTATGCGGCACGGCATCGTCCAGGGCCCACTGCATAATCTTCGGGCCGAACAGCGCCACCACGCTGGCGATGCAGGACAGCACCAGAGCGAGCACCATTTTAAAGGCATGCTTCTTAACGTACTTCATGGCACGCTTGAGGTGGGCGAAGCTGAACGGGGATTCCAGGTTTTCGTCCACGTCGAATTTGTTCCGAGCCATCAGCACACACCCCCTTGAGCGGTCACGGGGACGGATTCCTCATGAATATCGTTCTGCAGGGCATAGGTTTCCCAATAGTAACCGCGGTTTTTCAGCAGTTCCTCATGGGTGCCCCGCTCGGTTATCTGTCCGTTTTCCAGCACCAGGATGAGATCCGCGTCCTTGACGGAGGAAATCCGCTGGGCGATGAGAATTTTGGTGCAGGGATAGGGCAGCTCGCGCAACTGCCGCTGTATGTATTTTTCGGTTTCCATATCCACGGCGGAGGTGGTATCGTCCAGCACCAGGATGGCGGGCTCCACCGCCATGGCGCGGGCCAGGGCGATACGCTGCTTCTGGCCGCCGGAAAGGCCCACGCCTCTTTCCCCCACAATGGTGTCATAGCCCTCTGGCATTTTGACGACGAATTCGTCCGCCGCCGCCCGCCGGGCGAAATCCCGGGCCTCCACCTCGGACAAAGACTGGTTGCCGAAGGCGATGTTGCCCTCCACCGTGTCGGAGAAGAGGAACACGTCCTGGGTGGCGGTGCCGATGCCGCGGCGCAGCTCCTGCAGCTTCCACATATGGACGTTGCAGCCGTCCACCAGGATCTCGCCGCTGTCGGCGTCATAGAAGCGGGCCAGCAGGTTGATGAGGGTGGTTTTGCCCGAGCCGGTGGGGCCCATGATGGCCACCGTCTGGCCAGGCTCCACCTCAAAGCTGACATCCTTGAGCACCTGGACGCCGCCGAAGGAAAAACTCACATCCCGGAAGGCGATTCTCCCTTCCATGTGCGGATGGCTCTCGGCGTCGGGCCGGTCGACAATAAGGGGCCGGCCGTAATACACCTCGATGATTTTGGTCGCGGAGGCGCCGAACCGCTGCAAATCGTTTATCAGGGTACCCAGGTTGCGCATGGGATTGGCCAGCGCCCAGGACAGGGAGGTGAAGATGGTCAGGTCACCAGGGGAAAAGGCGCCGGGACCGGGGTGCAGCTGGCCCATGATGATGAGCGCGCCGCCGAAGAAGATGGTGATAAGGGTCATGGCGTTGGCCAGCACCTCGATCATGGGGAAAAAGGTAAGCCACAACTTATTGATGTCCAGGTTCGCGTCCCGGTACTCCTGGTTCCGCTCATGGAAACGCTCCCGCTCGTAATCCTCCCGGGCGAAAGCTTTGACCACCCGGTTACCGGCGATATTTTCCTGGGCGGCGGTGTTCAGATCGGACAGGCGATCCCGCATGCCGACGAAGAGGGGATGCACTTTTTTGGAATACAGCTTGGTGATGAGCATCAGCAGAGGGGTAACCGCCAGCAGGGCCAGGGTCAACTGCCAGCTGACGCAGAAAAACATGGTCAGGGTGGCGATGAACATCACCACGCTGTCCACCACCTGATAGGTGAGAAACGCGGTAAAATGGCGGCACCAATCCAGATCGGCGGACAGGCGGGTCATCAGGTCGCCGGTGCGGTTGCGATCGAAGAACCGCATCTCCTGATGCTGCAGGACGGTGAAGAGATGCACCCGCAGATTGAACATCAGATGCTGAGCCGAGCGCTCCAGCAGAATAACCATCACATACCGCATGCCCTGCCGCAGCACCTGCACCGCCAACATGGAGAACAGCAGCGGCAGCAGGGGATCCGGGTTCTGGGGGATAATGACATCGTCGATGAGCTTGGCGGACAGAAAGGGGTTGATCACCAGCATGACGCTGGTGCCGGCGGATAGAATGAGCGCGACAATCAGAGCGACGCGGTACTTGCGTTCAATGTTACGCCACAGCCATCGGATTTGAAACATATCATCACCCTGCCTTTCAAATTCCCCGGCGGCTTCGCGGGGAACTTGTTAACAAACTATTTACACGCCCTATTATACCGGCCTGTTCAAAAAAAGATACCCTTATTCAGCCGAAATCTCTTAGCAATTTCGCACGAGTTTTCGTCAATATCACGGGGAGGAAGCGACGCGCCCTCATATAAAAAGGAAATATAATATCGACCGAGGCGCAGCAAAAACCGGCAGGCAAACAAGAGCCTGCCGGGGCGGGTTCGCGTCCCCTCACTTTATTCACCAGCCGCTCAGGCCGGCCTTCTGCATGGCGCCCAGAATTTTGTCGTTCAGAGGGCCGTACGCGGCGGACAGATCGGCCAGCAGCTCCTTGGTTCTCTGCCGGTTGGTGCAGCCGTCCACCGGGCAGCGGGATTTGACCACCGGCAGCGCGGCCCGCTCGGCGCAGCGGGCAATATCCGCTTCCTGCGCGAATATCAGCGGGCGGATAAGGGTGAGATCCCGCCTGTCCAGATAGCTTTTCGGCGAAAAGCAGGCCAGGGTGCCTCCCGCCAACAGATTCATGAGAAAGGTCTCCGCCGCGTCGTTTTTGTGGTGCCCCAAGGCGACAAAACGGCAGCCTGCCTCCTTGGCGGCCGCGTGCAGGGCGCCGCGGCGCATCCGGGCGCACAGGCTGCAGGGATTGGCCTCCCGCCGCTCCTCGAACACCACCTCCCACAGCCGGGTACGACGGACTATATAAGGGACGCGCAGCTCCTCGCACAGGGAGGCCACGGGGGAATAGTCGGTCTGCCGCCCCTCAAAGACCGGATCCAGCGTGATGGCGGTGAGGGAGAAGGGGGTGGGGAAGAATTCCCGCAGACGAGCCAGGGCCACGAGCAGCACCAAGCTGTCCTTACCGCCCGATACCCCCACGGCCACCGACGCGCCGGCGGGCAGCATATCGTACCGCTCCACGGCGGCCCGTGTCAGGGACAGAATGGATGAAAACGGATCAGCCATAGCGAAATTCCTCCAAGCGCGCCCAACCGGGCGTTTTCCCCCATCATACCGGTTTTGCACCGCCGGCGCAAGGGGGGGAAGCCGGGGAATCCTCGAAAATCGCATCTGAAAGTACGGGAAACCTTGTATTTGTCTGAAGGATCGGGTATACTGAAAGAAAGTCCGGGAAAGGGTGTGCCAGGCGGCCGCCATGCCGGAACAGCCGGCGTCAAAACGGACGTTTGTCGGCTCCTCTTGACACGCCGGGCAATATGATGTAACATAGTATCCAAAACCAGATAAAACGGGAGGCTGCTGTATGAGCTACAGAATTACCACCGATTCCACCTGCGATATGCCCCGGGAATTTTATACGGAGCATTCTATCCCCTGCGTAGGTCTCGGCTTTCAGATAAACGGTAAGGAGTACCGGGAGGGCAGCGAGGACTGCATGCCCATTCATGATTTCTACGAAGCGCTGCGCGGCGGCGCCCAGTCCACCACCATGCAGGTCAATACCTACGATTTTATCGATTTTGTGGAGCCTTATCTGCAGGCGGGGGAGGACGTGCTGCATCTCTGCTTCTCCAGCGGGCTGAGCGGCACTTATGAATCGGTGGAGCGTGGCGCGGCGGAGCTGCGGGAAAAATACCCGGATCGCACCATTTTGGTGGTCGATTCCCTGGCCGCGTCCATGGGCGAGGGCTTGCTGCTCTATTACGCCCAGATGCATAAGGAAGCGGGCATGACCATCCAGGAAAACGCGAAGTGGCTGGAGGACAACAAACTGCATCTGTGCCATTGGTTCACGGTGGACGATCTGATGCACCTGCATCGGGGCGGCCGGGTTTCCAAGGCTTCCGCTATTTTCGGCTCCCTGCTGGGGATCAAGCCGGTGCTTCATGTGGACGACGAGGGGCATCTCATTCTCATGAGCAAGAGCCGCGGCCGTCAGGGCGCCATGGAGGCGCTGGCCGCCAAAATGAAGGAAACGGTGAATGACGACGTGTCCGATCAGATGATCCTGATCAGTCACGGCGACTGCCTGGAGGATGCCGAAAAGCTCAAGGCCATCGTGCAGCAGGTCACCGGCGCGCGGCATTTTATGCTGCACACCATCGGCACCGTGATCGGCAGCCATTCCGGCCCCGGAACACTGGCCCTCTTTTTCCTGGGAAAGCATCGATAAACGGCTACATGACAAAGCAAAGCGGAGGGCTTGTCCCCTCCGCTTTTTCTTATCTATCCGAAAAGCTCTGCCGCTGAAACCGCTGTTCCAGCGCAAACTGCATCACGGCGTTTCGCTGGATGCTGTCTAGCTGGCGGTAAATGTTGAGGAAGGCCAGTTCCTCCTGGGTGAGATCTACCAAAGAGCGAGAGGTCTCCGTGTTATCGCGGGGATAATGGTTGTCGTGAAGCGTCACCGAAGCGGAGGCATCCCGGTCGCGGCCCAAAAGAAAGTCCACACTAACATTGAAAATACGGGAAATACGCAGCAGCGTGTCATAATCCGGCTTGGTTTTATCAATTTCATAGTAAGCATATGTGGAACGGTCTATACTCAGGCTCTGAGCCACCTGCTTCTGTGTCAGATTGTTGGACTTGCGCAGCATGCGCAGACGTTCGGAAAAGACAGAACGAGCCCGTTTGTCATTGGACATACTGATGCCCCCTTCCCTCCAAGTATATCATGGCCGTTTTCCAAATGCAGTACATGTGAATTTTAACCACCAATATGTGAAATATATTCACTTATTTCCGGTAGTATTTCCAGAAGAGCCGCAATTATGCGGAAATTTTTTCCTACAATTAGGCTGAAATATGAAGGATTGTTGTGGAATCTGCATCGTAAGAAAGTTGCGGTAAAACCTTAGCCAGCTGTGAACTCATCCGAATTATCCGTTTATATTAGCCATTTTTTACCTTTTTATCCGGTGGGCGGATATTTTTCATTGAGGAAAAGCTGTGGCAAACAACAACATATAGAAAAAAAGGGACGGGATTGCAAATTTATGCAATCCCGTCCCTTTGCCTATACGACAATACGTTGTAGAATTTTCAAGCGACCAGACCGTCCTGCCGCGGTGCTTTTTCCTTCTTAAAGACCCAATGCTTTTGAATGGGGAAACTGATTAGGAACAACAGCATATCGATGGGAATTTTCACCACAGTACTGTTCCATCCGGTCAGGTGGGTGAAAAAGCTGACCCCCTGGGCGGACAGGAACAAAATGACCACCGCCAGTGCGTAATATTTAACCAGCGTAACCGCGCCGTTGGCCTTGCTCTGAAAAACCAGCTTTCGATTGAGCAGGTAGTTCCACAAGGAAGATATCACGCGGGCGGCTGCCGTGGCGATGAGGATGGCGTACGTGATTTTGATATGGGGCACATCGGTCGTCAGCAGCTCCGGCGCGGCCAGGCGCAGCACCCAGCTGAGCATGGTAAACATGATGATATCCACCAAAAAGCTGGACACGGAGGAAAAGAGAAATTTGCCGAAAACCGCATAGATCTTGATAGAATCCAGCACCGGATGAAAATGAGAGGACGCGTTCTCTTCGATATAAACGGTTTCGATCGGCACCTCCCGCAGCGGGATTTTGTCCTCGGCGCAATCGATGAGCATGTTCATCTCATATTCGAACCGCTCCCCCTTGGTGGTCAGGAAGCGCTTAACCAGCGGGGAAGACATGGCCCGCAGACCGGTCTGCGTGTCGGAAATCCGAACGCCGCACAGCAGCCGGAACACATTGCGGGTGATGACGTTGCCATAATGGCTCTTAAAGGGGACATCTTCTTTCGAAAAATCCCGGCTGCCCAGGATCAGGGCCTCGGGGTGGGCCAGCATGGCGTCGCAGCATGCCCGGATATCCGGCACCTTATGCTGGCCGTCTGCATCCACCGTGACAAGGCCCTTGCAGGCGGGATAGGCGTTCAGGAAATGATTAAAGGCGGTTTTCAGCGCCCGGCCTTTGCCGAAATTGATATGGTGACGCAGCACCTCGCAGCCGAATTCCTCCTCCGCCCGCTGAAAGTACGGCGCATAGTCCTCCGCGCTGCCGTCGTTGACGACCAGAACATGAGGAAAGCCCCCTGCTTTCAAATCCTCAAGCAGCTTCATCAGCTTGTCGTCTGGGTTCAGCGATGGAATAACCACCAAAATGTTGTCGTATATACCCTCCACGCGATCCTCTCCCTGTATCTCGAACGGACGCCGGCACCGCCGGGACCCCGCTGAAAAATTGCATAAATGATGAAACTTTTCTTTATTATAGCAGATATCCCTTTACAAATGTTCGAAAAGAGATAAAATAATTTATTAGGAAACCCTTAAGTTTATCTCAGCAGAAAGGAAGCCGGAAACCATGAAAATCCTTTGCAGCCGCTGCAACCAGCCCTTTGATGGGCCGATTTGTCCCCGCTGCGGACAGGCCGTGGCCACGTCGGGGGCCGGCTATACCAATATGGCCCCGCCGCCCGTCCGCCCCAAAAAGCGGGTCTGGGTGGGGCTGACCATTACGGGGCTGTTCGCTTTGTTAATGGTGGCCTGCAACCAATTGGGGCAGCTGTTTTAGGGCGGCGTCCCGACGCGGAAATTTGCGCCGGGACTCGCTTTTCCCCTTGACGGCGGCCGGTTTGTTTGCTATAATACCGGAGGAATCCACCATGTCCCGTACCGTTTCCCAGCTCGTCGGGCTCATAACCCGAGGGTCACTAGGCAGAATTTTCCACAAACAGAAAGCCGGTTCCGCTTTCTCATAGATGCTACTGTGGCTCAGCTGGTAGAGCAGCTCACTCGTAATGAGCAGGTCGTCCGTTCGAATCGGATCAGTAGCTCCAAAGGAAAAGACAGGCGACGGCCTGTCTTTTCCTTTGGAGCGAGATTCTTCCGCTCGACGCGCGGGAGAATCTCGTATAGGCTTCTCCTTTACATGGCCGTTCCCTTGCGCAGCCTTTTACCGTATCTTTTGTCATAACACAACACGCAAAAACTCCCTGAAGCCAGCCGGCTTTCAGGGAGTTTTTGCGATCAGACAGCCTTTGAGGCCGACGATACGCGGCGCAGGCGCCTGGATAGAGAAGCCCTGCCGCTAAACCTACTGTTTAGCGTCCTTTCCGCTGTTTTCTCAGTGTCAAAAGCATGGCAGCCGGCGCTACGGAACCTGTGCCGGGGGAGGACGGAGAAGGATCCTCCGACGTATCCGACTCATCCGGTATGCCCGGCTCTTCCGCTTCTTGATAATCCACCGCACGGCCGTCGGTCAGGAACTGGAAGCCATTCGGGACAATGTCGTGAAATAACCAAAAAGAGGCGCCGCGTTAGGTGCGCCTCTTTTTTGCCACCTAGAACCGCCGGGCGGTCACATAGTGATCGGTGAAATACTTCAGCGTCATGTCCTGCACAATAACCGGTTTTTCCTCGTTGCTGCAGGCGATGAACCGGCCGCCTCCGAGATAAATGCCGGTGTATTGGGCGATCTCCGGGGTGTCGTTGTAGAAGAACACCACATCGCCGGCTTGCAACTCGTCCTTGCCGACCGCCGTTCCCGCCTTGGCCAAATCGCCGGTCTTGCGGGGAGCCGTGATGCCGTTCTGTTTCAGGCAGTAATACACGAAGCCGGAATTGTCAAAATCGTCGGGTCCGGCCGCGCCGTACCGATAGGGCTTGCCCTCCAGGGTTTTGGCCAGGGTGGCGATGGCGTCTCCCTTGTCGTCCGAAGGCGTCTCGGGCGGAGTGGTTGGGGGCGTGGTGGGCGGCGTGGTGGGATCGCTGCTTTCCGGCGGCGTGGTGGGCGGTGCCTCGGTGGGTGCCGTGGTGCTCTCGTCGGCTTTACCGGAGGTCGTGGTGCCCGGGGCGGAGGACTGGGGCTTACCGCCGGCCGGCGTGCTGTCGCAGGCGGCCAGCAGCAGGGAGGTCAGGAACAGGGAGACCAGAAGCGCGGGGATACGGATCTTTTTCATACAAAACACCTCTCGCATATATTGAATTGGAGGAACTTTCCTTATCTTCAGTGTACGGCACGGACATGCTGAATGCAATGACAGCGCGGTTACAATCCGCTTACAGTTTCTTTACCTTCTCCGGGAGTTCTGGAAAAAAGTGTAACAAAATGTTCACACCGGATGACAGGTTTGTTTCCGGCCCCGCCACGGTTCCCCGCACCAATCGGGGCTTGCCACCATACTATGGGATGTAAGCGCCCGCGGCGCCGGCCGCCGCGAGCTTTACAGGAAATTACAGGGCGTGAGGTGATGGGTTTGGAAATTCTTCGGGTGGAGAACATAGAGGAGAAGTATCAAGCGCAAAACGGAGAAGTCACCGCCCTTGAGAACATATCGTTTTCCATGGACAAGGGCGAGTTCATGAGCATCGTGGGGCCCAGCGGCTGCGGCAAATCCACGCTGCTGTCCATTCTGGCCGGGCTACTGAAGCCCACGGCCGGCGCCGTGTATGTCAAGGGGGAAAAGGTCGAGGGCATCTCCGGCCACATCGGCTATATGCTGCAAAAGGACAGCCTGCTGGACTGGCGCACCATTTACAGCAACGTGCTGTTTGGACTGGAAGTCCGGCATATGCTCACCCAGGAGACCGTCGACCGGGCGGTGCAGCTGCTGAAAACCTACGGACTGTACGAATTCAAGGATAAATACCCAGCGCAGCTGTCCGGCGGCATGCGGCAGCGGGCGGCCCTAATTCGCACCCTGGCCATCAACCCGGATATCCTGCTGCTGGACGAGGCGTTTTCCGCCCTGGATTACCAAACGCGCCTGACCGTCACCGAGGACGTGTACCGTATCCTCAAGCAGGAGGCGATCACCACCGTCATGGTCACCCACGACATTCCGGAGAGCATCAGCATGGGCGACCGGATTCTGGTGCTCACCGCCCGGCCGGCGAGGGTGAAGGAAATCCTGGACATCGATTTCGGCATGGATCACCGCACCCCGCTGTCCTGCCGGAACAATCCGAAATTCGGGCAATATTTCGACCACATATGGAAAGAACTGGGGATGCATGCTTAAGAAAACCGACATCCCGCCGCTGTCAAAGGAGCGGCGGCAGTATCTGAAAAAGCAAAAGCAGCGAAAAAGGCATATCCTGTACTGGCAAATCGGTATTCTGGTCGTTTTTATAGCCGCCTGGGAAATCGCGGCGCGGGTGGGGCTCATCGACAGCTTCATTCTCAGCCAGCCCACCCGGATTCTGCGCACCTACTTCAACATGGCCCAGAACGATTTGCTCATGCATATGGGCGTCACGATTTACGAAACCCTGGTGGGCTTCCTGCTCGGCGCGGCGCTGGGCACCCTGCTGGCCATCGTGCTGTGGTGGAGCGCCTTCGTCTCCAAGGTCAGCGAGCCCTACCTGGTGGTGCTCAACAGCCTGCCCAAAATCGCTCTGGGGCCGGTGATCATCATCCTCGTCGGCGCCGGGACAAAAGCCATCATTTTCATGGCGCTGGCCATCTCCCTCATCGTCACGGTCCTGGAAATGCTCAGCGGCTTCCGCTCCACCGATAAGGAGCTTATCAAAATGGCCGCCACCTTCGGCGCGTCTAAACGGCAGATTTTCACCAAGGTGGTGTTCCCCTTCAACATCGTCACCCTTTTTAACTCCCTGAAAATCAACATCGGCCTGTCCCTGGTGGGCGTTATCGCCGGGGAGTTCCTGGTGTCCAAGGCAGGCCTCGGCTACCTCATCGTCTACGGCGGGCAGGTGTTTCAGCTCGACCTGGTGATGGCCAGCGTCATCATCCTGTCGGTGGTGGCCGCCCTGATGTACGAGGGCGTCGTGCTGCTTGAAAAGCTGGTCATGCGGTGGTACGGGCATTGACCCGCCGCCGCTTCTCCAAAAGCTAATTTCGGAAAGGAAGGATTCTATGAAGCCTACATACCGGCGTCTTATCGGCGCGGCGGCCTGCGCCGCCCTCATTGCCCTGCTGCCCGCTGGCTGCGGCGGCAAAACGGCGGGCGACAAGGTGACCGTCTGCGAGGTTACCCACTCCATCTTCTACGCCCCTCAGTACGCGGCCATCGAGCTGGGCTTTTTCGGCGAGGAGGGCATCGACATCGAGCTGTCCAACGGCCAGGGGGCTGACAAGGTCATGGCCGCCGTCCTCTCGGGGAATATCGACATCGGCTTCGCCGGCCCCGAGGCCTCCATCTATGTGTACAACGAGGGCAAGGAGGACTATACCCAGGTCTTCGCCCAAATGACCCAGCGGGACGGCTCCTTCCTGGTGGGCCGGAAAAAGGACGCTTCCTTCTCCTGGGATAAGATCCGGGGCAAGACCATTCTGCCCGGCCGCAAGGGCGGCGTGCCCTATATGGCGCTCGAATACGTCATCCGCAAAAACGGCGTGGATCCGTATAAGGACGTCACCCTGGACAACAGCATCCAGTTCGCCCTGATGGCTGGCGCCTTCACCAGCGGCACCGGGGATTACGTCACCCTGTTCGAGCCCACCGCCTCCATGCTGGAGGCCGAAGGCAAGGGCTATATCGTGGCCTCCATCGGCAAGGAGAGCGGCGAAATCCCCTACACCGCCTATTTCGCCAAGAAAAGCTATATCGAGAAAAATGCGGATCTCATCGAACGCTTCACCCGCGCCGTCTATAAGGGGCAGCAGTGGGTGGCCTCTCACACCGCCCGGGAGGTGGCCGAGATCGTGGCCCCCTCCTTCCCCGATACCAGCGTCGATCTGCTCACCACCGTGGTGCAACGGTATAAGGACATCGACGCCTGGAGCCCCGATCCCGTCCTGAAGGAATCCTCTTTCAGCCTGCTGCAGGAAGTCATGACCCAGGCGGGCGAACTCAAGCAGGCAGCGCCATATGGCAAAGTGGTCAACACCGCCTTCGCAGAAAAGGTCAAGGCCCAGTAGGGAGGCGGCGGAACACTTTTCATATAGAGGGGACAACCGCTTACAAGGGGCCGGATTCCGGCCCCCGATGCCCCACACCCCAAAAGCCCCCGGCCGTATGGCCGGGGGCTTTTGGGGGTAACCAGGCTTGTCGATTCGTCAGCGGCCTTTTCTCTTCGCAAACAGCCCATATCCCATGCCGATGCCGCCGCCCAGGCCAGCCGCCCCCACCAGCAGCAGCGTCCACCAGGGGACGCCGGAGGCTGGTGCGGCACTTCCCGGAACAGCTGCGCCCGTCGTCGTGGCCGCCTGGGTCGGTTCGGTCGCCGGCGTGGTCGGCTTCTCGTCCACACGGCCGTCGTGGGCCGCCGCCCGCTTGACAACGACCGTGTACTCCTTCTTGTCTCCGTTTTCCGCCGTGCAGATCACCTGCACCGGGTTGTCCTGCCCGGCGGCCAAATTGTCCCCGCCGATGACCGCCACACTGGCTCTGCCGTCCGCCGCCTTGCCGCTGATCTTCACACTGGCGGTTTCATACGGCAGCCACACCACGTACTCGGTCACGTCGGCGCGGAACCCTGGCGACAATAGAAATCCGTCCACGGTGATACCCGCTAAGGTATTGTTCCCGCTTGCCACATAGTTGGGATCCTTCTCCCGGTGCACCCGGATGGTGTAGGTCTTCTTCGCACCATTTTCCGCCGTCACCGTGACCGTCACATTCGTCGTGCCGTCCGGCTTCAGCGTCGGGCTGTTCACGCTCACCTTCGCCTTGCCGTCCGCCGCCGTCGCCTCCACTTCCAGCTTGGACACGCTGAAGGGTACCTCCGCCGTGTAGCTGGTCGTGTTTGCATGAAAAGCGGGAGATATAGTCGCGTTGCTCACCGTCAGGGAGGCCAGCGCGTTATCGCCGGATAGCGGCGCGCCCACGGTGGCGCTGTAGCGGACAGTGCCGATACCCGCGTCCGCGCTGCCGTCCGAGGCTTTCACATCCTGGTAAGACACGGTGATTTTCGTCCCCGCCGCCACGTCCTTCACCTTGAAGGAGACGGTGAACAAATCCTTGCCGCCGTTGATGGGCGCAGACAGGTTGTTGTCGTAGGCCACCATGTTATTGCCATTGAACTCCACCGCCCAAGGCGCCGCGATTTTCTGCTTGGTGCCGGTCAGCTGGAGCTGGCCGCCGTCATAGGCCAGAGTGCCCGACGCGCCCGACAGGTTCGAACCGTTCAGCTTGAAGGTCAGGGTGATGGTGTCCCCCGCCCGGACGGTTCCGGGGCCGGACAGGCTGGCGGAGGCCGCCGTGGCCGACGCCGTAAAGGGAACCAGCAGCAATATTGTCAGCAGCAGAGCCGACAGGCTCGAGGCAATCTTTTTCATATTCGTTTTCCTCCGTCAGCACGCCCGGGGCTGAATCTTATCCTTACCCAGAATGTGCGCCTTGATTTGAATGAAGTCGGTAATGGATATGGCTTTGTCCCCGCTGGTGTCCGCTGCCTTCGCCGCCGCCCCGGCAAGGGCGCTCTTTTTCAGCACATGCGCCTTGACCGCCAGCATGTCGGTGATGGTAATCTGCCCGTCGCCGTTGGTATCTCCGGTCACCACAACCGCCGCTGTCTGCTTAACCGTCCCGCCGTCCAGCAACTTCACCGCCATGCCGGTGCCCACCAAAGCGTTCCCGGTCACCTCCGTGTTCCCCTTGTACACCTTGTAGTAATCTTTTTCGTTGATGCCGCCCAGCAGCTGCGCCGCCGTGGTGCCCGCTCCGACTTTGCTGAGGAATCCGCCGCCGACACTGTATGTGCCGCTGGTGATGGACGAGGGGACGCGGCTTTTCACCGTCACCGTGAAGGAAATGGGCGGCGTCTCCTGATACCGAATAGAAATCGTCTGTGTCCCGATTTGGTTGGGGTTGTACTGATCCGCCCCCCAGGAGCCCTCCAGCTTTTGTTCCGCCGTGGTGCCGTTGTTGTAGCGAATGAGGATGACCGCACCGCTCAAGGAAAGCTCCTCCCCGACAAAATAGACGGTCTTGTTCGGCTTGGCCTTCCACGCGATGGACACCGGTTTTTTAGCCTCCACCGTTACGGTGAAAGAGGTCTCTTTCCCTTGATAAGAAATCGCCATGGTTTTGATGCCGGGCGCGGAATCGTACCCTTGAATCGTTACCCGATCGGTAACGATTTCCGAGGTGTTGTTGTCGTAATAAGCCGTGACTTCCATTCCGGCCGCGCTGAAGGCATTCCCTTCGATATACGTCAGCTTGTTCGGCAGCCGGGATACGGCAATTCCGGTAAGGGTTTTGGATAGGACCATCACCGTCAGCGTCGTTGTTTTCCCACGGCAGTCAATTCGCACCTCCTGCCTTCCCGGCTGGCTGAAATCATAGGTTTCCGTCCAGCCGGTGGCGAGGACTTCTTTTGTCCCGTTATCAAATACCAGGGTCAGTTCCATCCCCGTCGTATCCAGCGCGGTTCCTTCCACATAGGTCATTTGATCCGGGTTCTTAGTGACCGCAATCGACACCAGCGCCTTGCCCCGCACCGTCACCTCCAAAGCCGCCGTCTTGCCCCCATAGGTCACAGTGAGCCGCTTGACGCCCGGTGTGGAGTCGTAACCGCTGATACCATAGTCCGTCACCACCTCCGAGGTGCCGTTGTCGTAGTAAGCGGTAATTTCCATCCCCGCCGAATCAAAAGCATCCCCTTCCAGATAGGTTCGCTTAGCTGGCTGCTTCGTCACTCGAATTTCCGTCAGCGTCTTGGCCCGCACCGTCACCTCAAAAGTTGCTGTTTTTCCGCCATAGGTAACCGTAATGATCTTAGCCCCGGGCGCGGAATCGTAGCCGCCGATGCCGTAATCCGTCACCACCTCCGAGGTATCGTTATTATAGTGGGCGGTAACCACCATGCCGGATGCGTCGAATTCATCCCCTTCCAAGTATTCGTTTTTGATCGGATGAGTCACCTCGATACGCTCGACCGACTTCTTAGTGATCTCCACCTCAAAGGTCGCCTTTCCCCACTTGTAGGTGACAGTCAATTTTTGCGTCCCCACTCGGGTATTATCGAATCCGGTTACCATATCAAGAGTTAGATCAATGATTTCGGAGGAACCGTTGTTGTAATAAACGGTGACCTTTCCGCCGGTGACATTCAGTTCGTCCTTGCCTTCGAGGTATTCCGTTTTGGTCGGCGGGCTTACCTCAATTTTAGTGAGAGATTTGGCTATTATGGTTACTTCAAAGGCGGTGGTTTTCCCTTGATAAGTAATGGTTAGTATCTGCTTGCCAATCCTGGTATTATCAAAACCGCTCACCATATCCAAAGTAAGGGCGATCTCCTCACCGGTTCCATTGTTGTAGGTGAGAGTGAGCCAACCGCCGGCGGGATCAAAAGCGGTCTCCTCAATGTATTCCACCTTGGTTGGATTCTGCCTTAGTGAGATGGAAACGAGCGATTTTTCAAAAATCATGGGCACACTCATCAACTCTGGGCAAAGATAATCCTTGTTCCCAATCATCGTCCAGACAAGGTCAAAGTTAAAGTCTATAAAAGTACTTTCCTGTTTTATTTGTTCCATTGAACAGGAAGTCGTGAAGTCGTCGCCAGTGACGCCTTGAGAGATAATATTAAGATAATAACAATTTCTGACGGCTTTTCCATCGCCATTCCGTCCTGCAATCCCGGCTATATAAAATCCTGGCCCTGTCGTGCTGCCAGTATTGTAACAATCACAAATTGTTCCGCCGCTCTGATTTTCCCCTGCGATCCCACCTACATCGCCAGTATTACTGAACACGCTACCGATATTGTAGCAATTGCGGATCGTTCCCCGGCTGATCCCTGCAATTCCACCGGTCTCTGCTGACGTATACCTCCCTAAATATTCAGAAAAAACAGAAGAGCTCACATTCCCGGTATTGTAGCACTCACTAATGGTGCTGCCCTGATTATATCCTGTGATCCCGCCTATATAGGGAGCGCATGCAGAGATCACATCGGGAGATGTGGATGAAACGGTAGTGCTTACCCTTCCGGTATTGTAGCAATTGTCGATTGTTCCCGCCAGACTATAGCCAGCAATTCCACCTACATGAGCGTGTGCACTGCTGGAGGTATTAGAAGACGAAAACGAAACTGAGACACCTATGCTTCCCGTGTTATGGCAATTGCTGATGGTTCCCTCCCGGTTATAACCAGCGATCCCGCCCACATAGGAGTTCATGTAGGCATATGCAGACGAAACAGCAGCGCTCACAGTACCGTCCACCATGCCTACGTTTCGAATAATTCCTGTATTACAACCAAACAGTCCTACAAAAACAGGATTCTTGTCCGAAATGCTTATTTCTAATCCATGAATGGTATGATTAGCGCCATCAAAGACGCCAAAGAACGGGTTTTCACTTGTTCCAATCGGCTCCCAGCCCTGGCCGTCATTGTAAAAAAAACCGTTTTCGGCAAAGTCGTCTGTGGTAAAATGAATGTCCGCCACCATTTTAAAATATGCACCCAAATGGTTCCGCACATTATTCAGGTGTTCTTTATTGGCAATAAGATAAGGGGCATATTGCGCCCCTGTCCCGCCGTTAAATTCTGTGACATTTTCCTCTTGAACATCAGCATGGAACATCTTTTGTAGTTCTGGATAAGGATACGTTTCATTTCCAGACATTGTCCAGATGGCATCAAAGTCAAAACCCGAAAAGGTAGCCTGTGATCTCATTTGTTCCATCGTACAGGAAACTGTATTATCCTCTCCGGTACCAACGCCGACTTTGGAAGCCACATTCAGATAATAACAATCTTCGCCTAGTGTTCCGTATCCATTCCCCCCCGCGATCCCGCCTGCATAGGCACTGGAAGTGAAACGATCCGGTGAATAAAAAACAGTGGCATCCACACTGCCGATATTGTAGCAATTGCCGATCGTGCCATAACTTGTATTATACCCCACGATTCCGCCTGCATGGGCTTCGAATTGGTCACTGTGAGAATGGAAAGAAGTGGACAAAGTAGCGTTTACGCTACCAATGTTATAGCAATTGCTGATTTTTCCATAATTTTCTCCTGCAATTCCCCCAGCATGAGTTCTGGGAAAGTCAATTCGATCGCTTGAATGAAAAAAAGTGGCACTCACATTTCCAGTATTGTAGCAATTGCTGATCGTACCATAACTTGTATTATATCCCACGATCCCGCCTGCATAAGCATCCGGAGTAGTAGGATAAGATTTAGATTTGGCAGATACATCACAATCTATGAGACCAAGATTTTTGATTTCCCCTTTATTAAAACCAAACAATCCGGCACAAATCCCTCCTGTTCCGCTACGGTAACAAGCTAGGCCATCAACGATGTGACCATCCCCGTCAAATACGCCTGTAAAATATCGATCTGCCCCAATCGGCTCCCAGCCCTGCCCTCCGTTATAAAACTCCCCTCCCTGGGCAAAATCCGCCTCGTTAAATTCAATATCCGCGACCATCAAAAAATGTGCGTCCAGATGGTTCCGCACATTGTTCAAATGCGTTTTGTTTGAAATGAGATACGGACTCTCCTCCGTCCCGTCTCCGCCCAGAAATTCCGCGGTATTTTCCATCGCTGATAAAGTCCCGACAGGGAGCGCCAGCATCCATATCCATGTCGCCAAGAAAAACGCAAGCCCCTTTTTAATGCGTTTCATATGTATCGTCCCCCCTATAAAATGACGTAGTTATTCTCCGTAGTATTATAAAATTTTCCAGCGGTTTTCTGTTCTTCTGACAGGAGAATTTTCAAAAATTTGGAAAAATATTTTAAAAAACGGCCGCACCTGTCACGGGTGCAGCCGTGTTTCCATGATAATTATCCGGGCGGCCGACAGAGGATTCTGCCGAAAAGGCCGCTGCGGCAAGCCGGAAAAGCTTGAAGGGCCTAATCGTCCAGAATGCCGTCGAGAAGGCCGGTGCGCATCGGCTCCCGCCGGGTATAGGCGGAGGTCAGGGGGACGAAGCGCTGCTCTTGACTGCTCTTATAAAGAGACTCCATGATTTCCAGGACGTGGAAGGTCTGCTGACAGTCCGCGCGGAACGCCCGGCCGGTGCGCAGCGCCTTGGCCATGTCAGCCAGGCCGAGGGCCCGGCTGTTCTCCGCGTAAGGGAATAGGAGAGGCAGCTCCCGCCGGGTGCCGTCCTCCGGACGGTATAGCTCGACAGGGCCGCCGAAGCCGTTGGGATCGGGGCACACCAGCGTGCCCTCCGCGCCGTAAACCTCCAGGCGCGCCTGCCCCCAATAGTGGACGTCAAAGGTGGTGAACAGGGTGCCCACCGCCCCGCTGGCGAATTGCAGCAGGCCGGCCACATGGGTGGGCACGTGGACGTGGATGGTTTCGCCGCGGTGCGGCTGGCTGGTGATCAGCCGCTCGGGAAAGGAGGCGCGGGCCATCCCGGAGACCATGGACACGCCGCCGAGCAGGTTCACCAGAGCCGTCAGATAATAGGGCCCCATGTCAAAGAGTGGGCCGCCGCCCCGCTGGTAGTAGAAATCGGGATCGGAATGCCAGCTTTCATGTCCACGGCAGATCATGAAGGCCGCGGCCCCCACCGGCTCCCCGATATAGCCGTCGTCGATCAGGCGGCGGCAGGTTTGCAGCCCGGCCCCCAGGAAGGTATCGGGCGCGCCGCCGAGCAGCAGCCCCTTTTCCTCCGCGAGCCGCACCAGCTCCCGGCCCTCCGCGAGATCGGCGGCCAGGGGCTTTTCGCTGTACACATGCTTGCCGGCCAGCAGGGCCGCGCGGGACACCTCGAAATGCTCGTAAGGACGGGTCAGGTTCAGCACAATGTCCACCGCGGGATCGGCAAACAGGTCGTGCATGGTGGGGTATTGCTTGGGAATGCGGTACTTTTCCACGGCCGTCCGCGTCCGTTCGTCGATCAAATCGCAGACGCCCACGATTTCCAGCTCCCGGAACCGGGCGGTGATGTTCTCCAGATAGATGCCGCTGATGGCGCCGACGCCCACGACGCCGATGCGTACTTTTTCCATAATGCCCTCTCCCGTCAATACATTTTGGCGCTGTTTTCAAACCGCTCGGCGGTCAGTCCATGGTCCCGGGCGAAGGCCCGGCCGGCGGCCGCCCACAGCATGCCACGGCGCATCAGCTCCTGGGCGGTCGGAGAGCGGTCGAATACGTCGTCGTGATGGCCCAGAGAGGTATAAAACACCCGGCCGTTGCCCCAGAATTTCGTCCAGGCGACCGGCATATCCACCGGCTTATTGGAAATGTGGTAATAATTCACCAGAGGGAAGCGGGTGGTGGCCAGCACCTCGATGGCGGGATCCACATGGAGATAATAGTGCTCGCTGCACACCTCGAAATCCTCCAGCCCCTCCACGATGGGGCTGCTGCCGGAGCGAATATTGACCCTGTAGGTCTGGCCGTCCCCGCCGGGATGGCTGACCCACTGGCCGCCGGTGATGAACTGCCACTCGGTATCCTGCCGGAAGGAGTCGCACATCCCTCCGTGGCAGCCGGCCAGCCCCACCCCCTCGCCCACCGCTTTGGCGACGTTGCGGGTGTAGTCTCCAGGGATTTCCCCCATGGTCCAGCAGGCCACCAGCAAATCCATCTCCCGCAGGCGATCGAGATCGGCCAGGCAGTCCAGGGTGTCGGAGACTGTTACGGCGAAGCCGGCTTCCTCCAGCAGGCCCGCGAAACGGCGGGAGGTGAGCTGCGGCTCGTGACCGTCCCAGCCACCTTGGAAAATGAGAGCTTGTTTCATACGTGTCCTCCTTACATGGCATTAAATATCGCAGGGCAGGCCCGCGCCCTGCCCCTGGGAGACAAAGGCCAGATCGATGATCCGTATCACCCGCAGGGCCTGCACCGGCTTAACGATAAGCTTCTCCTCCAAAATTCCTAACCAATATGGTCTTTACTTGCATTATAGCAGGGGAAGTGATAAAATACAGGACAAAAGCGTAAGGAATTTGGACATTTGTTGCACATGGAAGGCGGGGCGGATCATGCACCCCTGGTACGAGAGCCAAGAGACGGATATCCGGATGTTTTCGTCCTGCGATATGGCCTATCCCCTCCATCTTCACGAGTCCCTGGAAATCCTGTATGTGGAGCGGGGGACTATCCGCGTGACGGTGGGGGACGACACGGCCGTCCTGCGGCCGAGGGAGCTGGCCGTGATTTTCCCGCATGTTCTGCACGGATACGCGCACGCGGACGGGGAGGACGGCCATCTGGTGCACCTGCTGATCGCCAAGCCGGCCCAGGCGGGGGACTATGCCCGCGCCCTTGTCAGCCGGCATCCGCGCTGCCCGTTCCTGTCTGTGGAAGAGCTGGACGAGGTGCCGGTGGCTTTCCGCCATTTGCTGCGGCATGGGCGGGGCGGGGACACGCCGGTCTGCCGGGCGTATCTCCAGCTGCTGCTCGCCTTGCTGTGGAACCGGCTGGAGTTGAAGCCAAACACCGACGCGGCCTATCAGGAGTTGACCTATCGGGCGGTGGATTATGTCAACGGCCATTTTTGTCAGCCGCTTTCCTTGGCGGATGTATCGCACGCCCTGGGGCTCAGCCCTTGCCAGACGTCCCGCCTGTTTTCCGGCAGGCTGGGCATGGGGTTTTCGGCCTATGTCGCGGCGCTGCGGATACAGCGCGCCCAGGAGCTGCTGGCGCGCACCGATCGGCCGGTGATGGAAATTGTCTACGCCTGCGGGTTTGACAATCCGCGCACCTTTAACCGCACCTTTCTCAAAGTCTGCGGGACGACGCCCCGCGCCTACCGGCAGGAACGAAAATAAGATACGAAAAGAGGGGTTCGTCATGGCTTATTGCCTATATGCCGCGTGCTGCTCCCGCCAGGGCGGCATCGCGGTGCTGGACGGGACGGAGGAGGGGACACTGTCCCTGCGGCAGATGGCGACGGCCGACCGGCCCATGTATATGGCCATGGACGGCGGGAAGCTGCTGACGCTGCTGCTGGCGCCGGAGGGCTGCGGGGGAGACAGCGCTTTGACGGCCTTCCCCCAGGAAAAGGACGGCCGGCTGCGGCCCCACGGGGAGCTGCGTTCCACCGGAGGGGTGGAGGCCTGCCATCTGGCGGCCCGGGGCGGCCGGGTATGGTGCGCCAATTATGGCACCGGCAGCGCGGCGCTGTTGGAAGGGGAGACGCGCCGCTTGGCCGTTTTCGAGGGACAAGGCCCTCACAGGGATCGGCAGGAGGCGGCGCACATCCATCAAGTGGCGTTCACCCCCGACGGGGAATTTCTCGCGGCGGTGGATTTGGGCAGCGACAGCCTGCTGCTGCTGGATGCGGAGCTGCGGCTGAAAAACCGTACGGCTCTGCCCGCCGGGAGCGGGCCGCGTCATTTGGCGTTTTCGCCGGACGGGCGCTTCGCCTGGTGCGTCAACGAGCTGGCTTCCACCGTGACGGCGCTGGCCTATGAACCGGGGCGGTTTCACGTGCTTCAGACCGTGCCGGCCCTGCCGGCGGAGATGCGGCCGGCGGAAAACTATCCCGCCGCCATCCGCGTCAGCCGGGACGGCCGCCGTGTGTTCGTGTCCAACCGGGGGGCCGACGTGATTACGGTGTTTGAAGCGGAGGGCGAGGCACTGCGGCTGACGCAGGCCGTCCCTTGCGGAGGGGCTTGGCCCCGGGACATCCTGCTGACGGCGGACGAACGGTTCCTTCTGGCCGCCAACGAGCGGAGCCATGCGGTGACGGCGCTTCCCCTCCGGGCGGGCCGTCTGTGCCCCCCGGTGAGCGCCCTGGCCCTCCCCGCGCCTCTGGCGCTGCTGGAATATACATAAACATATATAATAAAAAAGCCCGGCGCACCATCGCGGTGCGCCGGGCTTTTCACTCAGTACTTCTTGCGGCCCCGGCCCTCCAGCTCTCGCTTTTTGGGCAGGCGGCGGTAGTCGGGGCGGTTATCCCGGGGATAGGAACGGGGGGCCTGGCTGTAGCCGCCTCCGCCGCCCTTGTAGGCTTTGGTCACGGTGGGGTTGCCCCCGATTTGGCAGTCGGCCATGGCTTCCAGGGTTTCGTCAAACCGCGATTCCGGGATGGCCACCACCGTCTCGTTGTCGAAAATCTCGATTTTACCGATTTCCCGGCCATTCATCCCGGTTTTGCCCGCGATGGCCGCCACGATGTGGTTGGGGGCGATCCGCTTGTCCCGGCCGATGTTGATGCTGATTTTCCGATAGCCGCCGGCCGGGCGGGGCGCGAAGCCCGAACCATAGGCCGGCGCTTTGATTTCCTCCAGCCCCTGGCTTTCCTCGCCGTAATGGAGCTGCAGCGCGGCGGCAGCCACGGCCGCGGGATCGTGCCCCTGCTGGATCAGCTCCTCCACCAGTGCCGCGAAGGGGGAGGGTTCCTCCTTCGCCAGCAGTTCCTCCAGTTCGGCGACATGCAGCCGCTGCTGTCTCAGCCGGATATCCTCGGGTTTGGGGATATCCGCCCGGGCGATAGAGGTCTTGACCATCCGGCCGATCTGCATAAGCTCGCCGACCTGCCGCCGGCCGCTGCAGATGGTGATCGCCTTGCCCGATTTCCCGGCCCGGCCGGTGCGGCCGATCCGGTGGACATAATACTCGCTGCTCTGCGGGATGTCGTAGTTGATCACATAATCGATGCCGGTGACGTCGATGCCCCGGGCGGCCACGTCGGTGGCCACCAGAATGCCGGTGCGCCCGTGCTTGAAGCCCTCCATCACCTTGGTGCGCTGGGATTGCTTCATATCGCCGTGCAGCCCTTCGGCCATAAAGCCGTGGCGGTCGAGATAAGCGGCGATTTCATCCACCATCCGCTTGGTGTTACAGAAAATCATGGCCAGCTGCGGGTTCTCGTACCGCAGTATCAGGTTGAGAGCGTCCATCTTGCGGCCCATGGGTACGTCGATATACACCTGCTCGATGTTTTCCACCGTCTCCTGCCGCATTTGGATCTGCACCAAGACCGGATCCTTCTGATAGGTCCGGGTCAGGGCCAGGATGGCCGGCGGCATGGTGGCGGAGAAGAGGACGGTCTGTCTGTCCTCCGGGGTGTCGGTGAGAATGGTCTCGATATCCTCCCGGAAGCCCATGCTGAGCATTTCGTCCGCCTCGTCCAGCACAATCATTTTCAGGCGATCCAGCTTCAAGGTGCCCCGCCGCATGTGATCCATCACCCGGCCAGGGGTGCCTACCACCAGGTTGGCGGTTTTCAGCCGCAGGATCTGCCGATCCATCGGCGCGCCGCCGTAGACCTCCGCCGCCTGGATGCCGGGCAGGAACCGGGCCAGCTTGCGGATTTCCCCGCAGGCCTGCACCGCCAGCTCCCGGGTGGGGCAAAGGATCAGCACCTGACAGCCGCCGCGCATGGCGGGGTCGATGATTTCCAGCGCCGGGACGCCGAAGGCCAGCGTCTTGCCGGTGCCGGTCTGGGACCGGCCGATGACATCCCGGCCGCTCTGGATAAGGGGAATGCTTTGGGATTGAATGTCGGTGGCGGTTTCGAAGCCCAGGGCCTCCACCGCCCGGCGGATTTCGGGGATTAGGTTTAGCTCTTCAAAGGGAATGGAATTCATGCATGTCCTCTTTTCGGTAAAATCTGGAATGCCGCTTCGCCGTGAAAAAAAGCGAGACTTTCGCCTCGCTTCCGTGCACGGTTTTCGCGGACAAATGTCTTTCAGCTCGGTTCGGCCAAAAGGTGCAAACAAGTCATTATACCACACATATCAGAAAAGCACAAGGGATTGTGCGGAATAAAAAACCGCCCCTTTATAAAGCCAACGTGTTGGAGGGTGGCAGGCAGGCATGAGCCCGGCAGACGTAGTAGGTGGTGCGGCTGTTGAGCAGCGGGTAGTCCGCCGTCGGCCCGGGCAGCACCCGAACGGTCGCATAAAGGGGCCGCCGCTTTTTCACGCTTTCCCATTCGCCGTCGCTGCCCAGGACGACGGTGACCGAGGGCGGCGGGTTGTCATGCAGCAGCAGGGCCAGCAGAAACAGGCTGTGCCCCGCCGGAAAGCTCGCCGCTTCGCCGGACAGGAAGGCCAGCTGCCGAAGCGCGGCCTGCTCCCAGTCGTCCTCCTGTGTCAGCTGGGACAGGCGGACGAAATTGAAGGCCATGACGGCGTTGCCGCTGGGCAGCGCGCCGTCATAGGTTTCCTTGGGCCGGATTACCAAGCGCTCATTAGCGTCCCCCGTCAGGTGGAAGCCGCCGGCGTCCGGGTCGGCGAACGAGGCCGCTTGCCGGCAGAACTGCTCCGCCCGGCGAAGATAGGCTTCCTCCAGCGTGGCATCAAACAGCATGAGCTGGGCGGCGGCGGAGAAGGCGTATTCATCCAGGAAACCGCGGGCCGTCCGTTTCCCCTCCCGGGAGCTGACATACAGGCCGTTTTCATCGGACAGATGGGTGTCCAGAAACCGCTGCGCCGTTTTCGCGGCGTCGAGATAGCGGGGAGCGCCGGTGATCCGATAAAGAAAGGCCAGTGCCGCTATCATCAGCGCGTTCCAGGCGGTCAGGATTTTATCGTCCAAATGAAGGGAGTCCCGCTCCTGGCGGTAAGTGCGCACGGCCGGCAGCACGTCGTCGAAAGTGCCTTCGGGGCCGGTCGGGTGCAGGCGGTTGGGGATGCTGCCCCCTTCGAAGTTCCCCTGCGGCGTGATGCCGTAATACGCGTTGAACGCCCGGCCTTTTTCGTCTCCCAGCAGGGTGAGGAGCTCGTCGTAGTGGAACAGGTAATACCGCCCCTCCACGCCGCCGCTGTCGGCGTCCTGAGCCGCGTAAAACGCGCCGGCGGGGCTGGTCATCTCCCGCAGGACATAGTCCGCGGTTTTCTCCGCGGTGTCCAGGTGGGCAGCCGAGCCGGTTGCCGCATAGGCGGCCGCGTAGGCCAGGATCAGCAGCGCGTTGTCGTACAGCATTTTTTCAAAGTGCGGCGCGAGAAAATACCGATCGGTGGAATACCGGGAGAAGCCGTAGCCGATTTGGTCAAAGATACCGCCGCGGCGCATCTGGGTCAGGGTGGTTTCCGCCATGCGAAGAGTGCGGTCGTGCGCCTTCAGCTTACTGTAGGCAAGCAGAAACAGAAGATTGTGGGGCGTCGGGAATTTGGGCGCGTCGCCGAACCCGCCGTATTCCTCGTCATAGGCGGCGGAGAACCACCCGACCGCCCGCTCCGGCAGATCGGAATGGGGAGCCGCCTCCCCGGCGGGTGGCAGGGCGGACGAAAGCTGCGCCAGCGCCTCCTCGGCGGAGCGCAGCAGCGCCGGCCGGTTGTCCGCCCACTGCCGGGCAATGGTCCGCAGCAGATCGCGGAAACCGATCAGCCCGTGCCGCGCACGCGGGGGAAAATACGTGCCGGCGAAGAACGGCTTTTGATCCGGCGTCAGGAACAGGCTCGTGGGCCAGCCGCCGCTGCCGGTAAACGCCTGGCACACCGTCATGTACACGCTGTCGATGTCCGGGCGTTCCTCCCGATCCACCTTAACGGCGATGAAATGGGCGTTGAGCAGGCGGGCGGTTTCCTCATCCTCGAAGCTCTCATGGGCCATGACGTGGCACCAATGGCAGGTGCTGTAGCCGATGCTGAGAAAAACCGGCTTGTTTTCCCGCTTAGCCCGCGCGAAGGCTTCCTCCGACCACGGATACCAGTCCACCGGATTGTCGGCGTGCTGCAGCAGATAGGGGCTCGTCTCCCCGTGCAGATGATTCATGCGATACCAGCTTTCATGGAGGATTTTTACTAGTAGTATGCGCGGATTCGCCTGAGATATGGGCGCGGAGCCACCGCAGCCGATGAAAAAACACCGGATCGCTCATGGAAGAAGCGATCCGGTGTTTTTTTATACGGTATGAATGCGATATTCGCCGGAGGCGGCGGGTTTTACGGCCAGGCCGTCGTCGAAGACATAGCCCGGCTCCAGGGAGATCCGCCCGGTCATGTCGGCGGGGAATTCCACCGTCAGGCGGATCTCTCCGCCCTCCCGGACCCAGGAGGAGGCGATTTTACCCGCCGGGGCGAGATGGAAGCCGCTGGCGCTGTCCAGCTGCGGCACAAAGGAGGGGCGAATGTCCGCTTCCAGCAGGCTGCGGCGGTGGGGATTGAACCGGATGCCCGCCAGCGCCTGAATGAACCAGCTGCTGATGTCCCCCCAGAAATGGTGGTTGTGGGAGGTGACGTCGCCCCCCTCGGGCTGGAAATCCTCCCACAGGCTGGTGGCGCCGCGGGCCACCCAGTTACCGTAAGAGGGGAAATCGGGCCGGACGATCATATTGAAGGCCAAATCGCTGCGTCCGAAATCGGTCAGCACATGGAAAATTACCCGGCCGCCCAGGACGCCGGTGTCCATATGGCCGTCTTGTTCTTCGATAAGGCGGAGCAGCCGGTCAAAAGCGGCCGGCCGCTCGCCGGGCTCGAAAATCCCGTAGAACAGGGCCATAGCCTGAGAGGTCTGGCAGTTCCCCGCCGCCGTCATGGTGGAAAAATCCACCAGCCGCTCCCGTACCGCGGCGCGGAATTGGGCCGCCAGGGACGCGGCGAAGGTCTGTTGGGGTGCCATGTCCAGCACGCCGAATATGTACGCTGCCTTCTCGGCGATGTCCATGGACAGCACCGTGTCGGTAAATTCCAGCGGCGCTTTGTACTGATCGCTGCCCCGGGCCGGCGGACACCAGTCGCCCAGGCCAATTTTAATCAGCCCCTCTTCGTTCACCCGGGTGGTCAGGTAGTGCAGATACCGCAGGATGGACGCGGCGCTTTCCTCCAGGATCGTTTTGTCGCCCCGGTACAGGTACACGAAATAGGGCAGATATAAAAGCACGTTGTCCCAGGCCGGGCCGTTGCCCCAGTGGAAGCCCCAGCCGCCGGTGGGTACGATGCCGGGCAGCGCGCCCCGGTCGTCCATGGCCTTGCAGATGTTCCGCATCCATTCCCGGTAACTGGTTTCGGGCGAGAGGTTGAGCAGCAGATGCTCGCTGGACAACGCGGCGTCGGCCGTCCAGCCATTTTTCTCCCGCTGGGGGCAGTCGGTAGGGAAGTAATAGAAGTTAGCCAGATCCGAGCGGCGGGTCAGCTCCTGGAGCGTATTCACTGTGGGATCGGAGCAGGTGAAGCCGCCCCGCTCCTTCAAATCGGAGTTCATGACCACATAGGTGAGCAGATCGGGCGTGGCCTGCTCCGGGGTGATGCCGGTGACCAGCACATACTGGAAGCCGTGGTAGGTGAAGGAGGGGGTGTAGGTCTCCTCTCCCTCACCCTTGCAGATATACACGTCCCGATGGACCAGGGGGTTATCGCCAAACCAGATGTTGCGCACGGTCAGCTTGCCGTCCTCCAGGTATTCGCCGTGGAGCAGCTCCACCCGCTGGCCAGCCTGGCCGCGGATGGTCAAGCGGCAGACACCCGCGCAGTTCTTTCCGAAATCGTAGCGGTAGCCGTCCCCCTCGGGGAGGATGGATACGGGTTTCAGCTCGTCGGTGACCACGATAGGCTCCGCCTCGCAGAGACGGGCCTCGCCCCGGGGCATGGGGGCGGGCAACGCTGGCTGCCAGCCGCTGTCGTCAAAGCCGGGGGCGTTCCATCCCGGCAGCTCCAGCCGGGCGTCGTAGTGCTCGCCGAACCGGTAATCGTCGAACAGCACCGGGGAGGGCGCGGTGCGGAAACTGTCATCGCTTTCCAACGTCCGCTCCGTCCCGTCGGGGCCGGTGTAGGTCAGCCGGAGGGCCACCTGGGGCGCGCCGCGGAACCGGGCCTTGTCGAAGTCCCAGATATGGCCGCCCGGATTGTTTTGGAACCCGTTGCCCAGCCACAGGCCCAGCACGTTCTCGCCCGCCTGCAGCGCCAGCTCGTAGGAATCGTAATAGACGATATCGTCGGGATTGCTGATGTAGGGGGCCAGCGCCCCTTTGGTGATCCGCCGCCCGTTGAGGTACAGCTCGTAAAAGCCGAGCGCGCCGATGAGCAGACGGCCCTGGCACGCCTCCTTGACCTCAAAAGCCCGGCGCAGATACGGGGCGGGAACCGGCGCCTCATGCGTCCCCGTCACGCTGGTGGCACGAATAAACTGCATAGGAAACTCCATAGAATCCTCTCGCTTTCTCCTTATCACTGTCGGCTGGAAAATGATCCCCTACATAGTAGCACAGCCGGGGAAAAAAGAAAATAGCCGATTTTCACCAAAATGGATGATTTTCCTGAAAATCGCGGGCTGCGGTCGCTCGCGCCCCGCCGGCGAGGGCCGGACGGCCTGTGTCGCGCCGTCCCGCCGCTTGCATTTTCGCCGGAGGATCCGGTATGATAAGGGCAATATGGGCAAGGAGGCGGTTGGCATGACAGCCGGTCTGGTTTCGGTTTCATTTCGGGGCCTGTCTCCCAGCGAGGTAATCCGCGCCGCCCGGGAGGCAGCATTGACGGGCATCGAATGGGGCGCGGACGTCCACGTCCCCGCTGGGGATGTTTCCGCCGCCAAACGGGTGGGCGGGGAAACGCGGGCGGCGGGCTTGCGGGTGCTGGCCTACGGCTCGTACTATAAGCCGGGGGTCAGTCCCGCCGAGGAGTTTGACGGCGTGCTGGCCAGTGCGGCCGCGCTGCGGGCGCCGGTCATCCGGGTATGGGCCGGAAACAAAGGCTCCGCCTCCGCCACGGCGGAGGCGTGGCGTCGGACAGCGGAGGACGCCGCGCGTATTGGGCGCATGGCGGCCCGGGAAGGATGCCGGGTGGCGTTCGAGTGCCATCGCAACACCCTGACCGACGACTACCGCGCCGCGTTGCGGCTTATGGAGGCGGTGCGGGAGGCGGGGGTCGGCATGTACTGGCAGCCTGACCCGTCGCGAGACTTGGCCTATAATCTGGAGGCCGCTCGTTCCCTGGCTCCGTATACCGAGAATATCCACGTGTTTTACTGGGAAGGGCCAAACCGCTATCCTTTGAAGAAGGGGGTGCCGGTCTGGCGGGAGTACCTGGCGGTTTTCCGGGAGCGGGGCTGGGATGGGGGCTGTCTGCTGGAATTCATGCCTGACGACCGTCCGGAATCCCTGCCCGCGGAGGCGGCCGTCTTGCGGCGGCTGATGAAAGAATAGGAGACAAGCGTATGGAATTGGTGCTGACCGGCATCCGGAAGGATTTCGGCGAAAAAAAGGTGCTGCGAGACGTGTCCTGCACCTTTGAAAAGGGAAAAATCTACGGCCTTCTGGGCCGCAACGGCGCGGGGAAAACCACCCTGTTCAACTGCCTGGCCGGGGAGCTGGATCCGGACGGCGGGACGGCCCGGCTGACGGAGGACGGCCTGTCCCGCCCTCTGGACGTGGAGGATGTGGGTTATGTCTTTTCCACCCCCATCTTGCCCGAGTTTCTCACCGGCTACGAGTTCGTCCGGTTCCTGATGGACATCCACCGCCAACGGGTGCTGCCGGGGAAAACGGCGGACGATTACTTCGAGCTGGTGCAAATGGCGCCGGAGGATCGGCACCGGCTGATCAAGGGCTACTCCCACGGCATGAAAAACAAGCTGCAGATGCTCAGCTTTTTCATCACCCGCCCGCCGATCATCCTGCTGGACGAACCGCTGACCTCCTTTGACGTGGTGGTGGCGCTGGAGATGAAGAAGCTGCTGCGGGATATGAAGCAGGATCACATCCTGATTTTTTCCACCCATATCCTGCAGCTGGCCACCGATCTGTGCGATGAAATCGCCGTGCTGCATCAGGGGGCCCTGGAGCTGGTGGATCCCGCGGCCATCCACAGCCCCGCTTTTGAGGAGAAGGTTGTGGAAATCCTGAAGGACGAGGGGGACGGCGGATGAAACCGGTGACCAACCGCCTGCTGCCCGTTTTGCAGGCCTCCATGGAAATCCGCACGGCCACGAAAGTAAACGGATGGTTATATTTTATCAAAAAATTACCCATTGTTGGTAAGCGAATACCCGATCGGGTCTATCGCTGGCAGACCTTAAAAACCGTCCTGGCCTATATCACCCTGCCGGCCCGGTTCATCGGCCTGTGGTTCGGAAAAGCGCTGTATGTGCTGCTGATGGCCGCGCTGCCGGCTATTCTGGCGGCGGGGGAGGAAAATCTATCGGCCGCGTATCCCTACGCGTTGCACGCTCTGGTGTTTCTCAGCCTGGTGTCCGGCACCTTTCAGTCCCGCGCGCTGCTGAGCAGCGATGCGGATCGCTATGTCTGCCTGCGGTTGATGCGGCTGCCGCCCCGGCCGTATCTGCTCGCTCAGTATCTGGTGGAGATCGGCAAGGATGCCGTCGGCTTCCTCCCGGTGCTGACCCTGGGGGCGTTTCTGCTGGGCGGTTCCCCGTGGGACGGGCTGCTGTGCGCGCTGGAAATCACGGCGCTCCACGCGGCGGGGGAGGCGGCCCATCTGGCATGGTTCAAGCTGCGTGGGGGCGCGCCCGGGCGGCTGGGCGGCTTCAAGCTTCTGCCCATCGCCGCGGCGCTGGTCCTGGCCTATCTGCCGCTGATGCTGGGCCGGGACTGGGGAATCGGCCGGCTGGCGGTCAGCCTGCCCATGGTCCTCGTCTGCCTGGCGGCCGGCGCGGCGGGCTTTGCCTATGTCTGGCGGTATCCCCGTTTCACTCTGGTGGCGATGCGCACCGCCAAGGCGGAGGATTTGGCCGACCTGGAGGAAGCCAAAACCAAGGCCCATGCGGCGGATGTCCAGCTCAAGGACAAGGATCTGGAGCAGACCGACAGCCGGAAATTCGCCCGGCTGCATGGCTACCGGTATCTCAACGCCGTCTTTTTTGAACGGCATAAGCGGCTGCTCTACCGCCCGGTGCTCATCCGCCTGGCCATTATCGGCGCGGTGTTCGTCCTGGCGGTGCTGCTGCTCCTGCTGGCCCCGGAGGCGGGGCGAAAGGCCGCGGGAAAGGTGCCCACCCTGCTGCCGGTGATGGTGTTCGTCCTGTACCTGCTGACCTCGGTCAGCGATCGCACCTGCCGCGCGTTGTTTCATAACTGCGACGCCGCGCTGCTGCGTCAGGGGTTTTACCGCAAGCCCTCCGCGATTCTTGTCAATTTTCGGATCCGGCTGGGCTATATGCTGGGGCCCAATCTGCTGCTGGGCGGGGCGGTGGCGGCCGGTTGCGTCGGCTTCGCCCTGCTGGGCGGCTTGGCCTGGCCGCTGGCCGACTGTATTCCCTTTGTGCTGTCCCTGCTGTTGCTGGGCGCTTTTTTCTCGGTGCATTATTTGTTCCTATACTATGTATTCCAGCCGTACACCTCTGATATGACCATGAAAAACCCGTTTTATTCCCTCATTCGGGGCATAGTTTATGCGTTGTGCCTCATCTGCCTGAACATGGACGCCGCCCCCGCCCGGTTTTCCCTGATCGTCCTGGGCGCCACGGCGGCGTACATTGGCATGGCGCTGGTGCTCATCCGCCGTTTTGCCCCGAAAAATTTCCGGGTCAAATAAAAGGACAGGAAACTTTAAGAATTTCGACCGCTTCTCTTAACACCTGGCGCGGCGCGTGTGCTACAATGGAGACATGACAGACAAACAGGAGTTGGTGTCCATGGCAACCGAGTGGAAAGACGGCGGGTGGCTGAAAAGCGAGGAGGCTGCGCCGGAGGAGCAGAGCCGAACCCCGGAGGAAACGGCCTATCACGCGCCCCGGGGGCGCTGTTCCTCCCGGGTGCAGATAAGGCGGCGGGACAGAAAGAGGAAACAGCGTCTGGCCCTGGTGCTCTCCCTGGCCGCGACGGCCCTGGCGGCGCTGGTGGTGCTCGTTGTTCTGGCGGTGCGGGGCCTGTCCTCCCTACTGGGCGGCGAAAGCATCGATATGGGCGCCATCCCCTGCCCGTCCTGGATCGATCAGCAGTTCATCGATTTGGGCGGCGGAAGGGACGGGGCGAAAATCGACCGGGTGAAGGACATCGCCATCCATTACGTGGGCAATCCCGATACCACCGCCAAAGCCAACCGCAACTATTTCAACACCCCCGGAGTGGAGGTCAGCTCTCACTTTATCGTGGGGCTGGAAGGGGAAATCGTGCAGTGCGTACCCCTGGACGAAAAATCCGCCGCCACCAATCAGAGGAACATCGACACCATTTCCATCGAGGTCTGCCACCCGGACGAAACCGGCCGGTTCAACGACAAGACCTACGCCTCCCTGGTGAAGCTCTGCGCCTGGCTCTGCCAGCAGCTGGATTTGGACGAGACGCATCTCATCCGGCATTATGATGTCACGGGCAAGTCCTGCCCCCTCTATTATGTGGTGCACGAGGACGCCTGGGCACAGCTGAAAAAAGACGTGGGCACCTATCTGAAGGAGCATGAGACCATCTCATAAAGAAGCGCCGGAGGCAATCCGGCGCTTCTTTATGAGCCATATAGCCGTTATCGCTCTGTTTCCGCCAGATTGATCACCGGCAATCCCTGTTTTCGGGCATAACGGACGGTGTAGGCGGTGCCGCCCGTTTCGGCGGTGAGATAACACAGGCAGATTCCGCTGCCGTCCACCAGCCGCCGATTGCGCTCAAACAGGCACCCTGGACCGTAGGTCGAGGCCACATACATCACCTTATTGGCCCGCGCCCGGATAGCCTCGTACCGCCGGACATTGCCGGAGGACCAGCCTCGGGTTTGGTCGGGACTGGGAAGCACGAGAATCAGCTTCACCTGCGGGCGCGTCCGCTGAAGCCGGATCACAGCCTCGGCGGCCAGGGTGTCGAAGCCCAGAGCGCCTCCCGCGCCGAAATAGATGACGCCCCGTGCCGCCAGCGCCTCCAGCTCTTCATTCAGCCGCCTCTCCAGCCGCGGCAGCGCCTCCTCCGGGATGCGCCGATGCCCGGTGAAGCAGCAGGTTTTCGCGCGCAGATCCTCCGTCATAGCCTCACTCTCCCCCTGTCAGATGCTCCTAGTATACACATCCGCGTTTCAAAAATCAAACTTTTGTTCGGATTTGTGAGGCATTATCACAACGCGGTTACCGGCAGGTAGTCTGGTGTCTCGCAAGTGCTTGCTTGTCAAACCTGCCGGGCAACGGGATGCTGGAGGCATAGATCAGACAACGGAGGCCATGGAGCATCGCATCCCGGGAACCGAACGAGCGAGAACGCGGCACCCTGCACGCCCGCTGCCCCGTCCTGTTGACATAAAAAGCGGCCCATCCAGACCGGAGGGCCGCTTTTTCACACGGTTTTCTCTTCTTTTTTCTGTCCGAAGTTGATGCGATAAAACTCGTCCGACGGGGCGAACAGGAAGAGCTTGTGCCGGCCCCGCAGGTGGATGGCCATCAGCACGCACAGGATCATGGCCCCCACCAGGCAGAAAAACATGTCCTCCATGCTGTCCTTTACCCCGTTCGCGATATCCTGGGCGTCATGGCCGAAGAACAAGAAGCCGGCGTACTCGATGAGCTCCCAGACGGGCGCGGTCATCATGGCGAAGCAGAAGGAGAACCCCACCGCCGTGCGCCGGTTGTGCCCCGGCCCGTGGCCCTTGTCCTCCTCGAGCACATAGAACACGCACAGCCCGATGAGGGCGAACACCGCCCCGCTCAGGCCGTGAACAGCGTTGTCGTACCATGGAATGCTGCCGTACAGCCGCAGGGCCACCCCCAGGTTGAAGGCCAGCAGGATGAAAATCATCAGCACCATATCAATGAGATAGGTGGGCTTGAGGTGGAAAATCCGCCGGTACAGGGGCGGGATGAGCAGGTACAGCACGGCGATGAACCCCATCCACGCCACCCCGATCCCTCGGGTGGTCAGCTGATAGAACCCCACGATGAGGGCGGACAGGAAGAAGGTCAAGATTACCACCCGGTTGGCCAGTTGAAACCGCGGCGCTTTTTTCGGCATGGCAGGGCATCCTTTCTCCGCAAAGGCGGCGATGTTGTCTGTCTCCTATTATGCCCTTGTTTGCTCGCCCAGTCAAGATGCACGCGCAACTTCCGTGAAACCGCCGCCCGCAGACGAAAAAAGGCGGAAGGCGGGAAAATTCGCCCCCTTTCCTGGTTGAAAAGGGAAAAACCTTATGGTATAATTTATCATTGCTTGCAATTTGCCTCGTTTTGGGGCATAGTAAAAGATGGTTTAAGGATGCTTCCTTAAGAAAGGCCGCGGAGCGCTGCCTCCGCTTACGTAATGAAACGGGGTTTTCCCGGCGAAAAGGATTGAGAGTGAGCCATGATGTTTGAAAACCAGTACCGCACGCATACCTGCGCGGGCATCGACGAAAGCGTAATCGGTTCGGAGGTGCGGGTGGCCGGCTGGGTGGAGAATATCCGCGACCACGGCGGGGTGCAGTTTCTGGATCTGCGGGATCACTACGGCGTGGTGCAGGTCGTGGTCTACGACGAGGCGCTGCTGCACGGGGTGACGCGGGAATGCGCCGTCACCGTTTCCGGCCCGGTGGTTAAACGCAGCGAGGAAACCTATAACGATAAAATCGCCACCGGCACCGTGGAGGTCAAGGCCGCGTCCCTGACCGTCCTGGGCCGGGTGCGGGAGCCTCTGCCCTTCGAAATCCCCGCCTCCACCGAGACCAAGGAGGAGGTGCGGCTGAAATACCGCTTCCTCGATTTGCGCAACCGCAAGGTTCACGATAACATCGTGCTGCGTTCGCAGGTCATTTCCCACCTGCGCCGCAAGATGACCGAGATGGGCTTCCTTGAGCTGCAGACCCCCATCCTCTCCGCCTCCTCTCCCGAGGGGGCCCGGGATTACCTCATCCCCAGCCGCAAGTTCCACGGCAAGTTTTACGCCCTGCCCCAGGCGCCCCAGATTTTCAAGCAGCTGCTGATGGTGTCTGGCTTCGATAAGTATTTCCAGGTGGCCCCCTGCTTCCGGGACGAGGACGCCCGGGCCGACCGCTCCCCCGGCGAGTTCTACCAGCTGGATTTCGAAATGGCCTTCGCCACCCAGGAGGACGTGTTCCGCGTGGCCGAGGACGTGCTGTACGACGTGTTTTCCACCTTTTCGGACAAGCCGGTGTCCCCCGCCCCCTTCAAGCGGATCCCCTATGCCGAGTGCATGCTCAAATACGGCACCGATAAGCCGGATCTCCGCAATCCCCTGGAGATTATTGACATCAGCGACCTGTTTGTTTCCACCGATTTTGCTCCCTTCCGGGGCAAGACGGTGCGGGCCATCAACGTGCCCGGCTGCGCCTCCCGCTCCAAGAGCTTTTTCGAAAACATGCTGAAATTCGCCACCGATATCGGCATGAAGGGCCTGGGCTACGTCAAGGTCACGGACGACATGAGCTTCCAGGGCCCCATCGATAAATTCCTTACCGCCGACGATCGGCAGGAGCTGATCCGCCGTGCGGGCCTCGAGCCCGGCTGCGTGCTCTACTTCATCGCCGACTCCAAGGAGCTGGCCCCCCGCCTCGCCGGCCAAATCCGCACCGAGGTGGCCCGCCGGATGGATCTCATCGACGAGAACCGGTACGAGCTGTGCTTTGTGGTGGACTTCCCCATGTACGAGCGGGACGAGGAGAGCGGACAGCTCATCTTCACCCACAACCCCTTCTCCATGCCCCAGGGCGGGCTGCAGGCCCTGGAGACGATGGATCCCCTGGATATCCTCGCCTACCAGTACGACATTGTGTGCAACGGCGTGGAGCTGTCCTCCGGCGCGGTGCGCAACCACGATTTGGACGTGATGGTCAAAGCGTTCGCTCTGGCAGGATATACCGAAAGCGATTTGCAGCAGAAATTCTCCGCTTTGTATAACGCATTTAAGTACGGCGCGCCGCCCCACGCGGGCATGGCCCCCGGCATTGACCGGATGCTGATGCTCCTGACCGGGGAGGAGAGTATCCGGGAGGTCATCGCCTTCCCGATGAACTCCAACGCCCAGGATCTGCTTCTGGGCGCCCCCTGCGAGGTCACCGAGCAGCAGCTGCGGGACGTGCACATCAAGATCCGCTGATCAGGGGGCCTGACGCGATGCGTCAGGCCCGCGTTCGCTTTTTGACCGGAGCGACGAACCACCATTTTATTCCAGAGAGGAAGGGATCCCAATGGTCACCCGCGAAGAGATCCTGAAAATCGCCAAGCTGTCCAAGCTGTCCGTTACCGAGGAGGAGCTGGACGGCCTGACCGCCGCCATGGGCGAGATCATCGCTTTTGCCGACACCATCAACGCGGCGGGAGCCGCCGCCGGCGAGTTCGACAATATTAACAATCTGCAGAATGCGTTCCGTGAGGACGAGGTGGTTCCCTCCTATCCCCGGGACGAGATTCTCAAGAACGTGGACGGCGGGGAAGACGGCTTCTTCCCCGTGCGCAAGCGGCAGTAAGGAGGCGGCGGTATGAGCGACAAGAAAATAAGCGGCATCCGCGCCCTGCGGGACAAGCTGACCACCAAGGCGGTTTCCTGCGCCGAGCTGACCCAAGCCTATCTCGACGCCATCGCGCGGGACAATGGACGACTCAACGCCTATGTCCGCGTCACGGAGGACACGGCTCTGGAGACCGCCCGCCGGGTGGATGAAAAAATCGCCCGAGGCGAGGCTCTGGCCCCCCTGGAGGGCATCCCCATGACCCTCAAGGACAACATCTCCACCTCCGGCATCCCCACCACCTGCTGCTCGAGGATCCTGGAGGGGTATACTCCCATCTATGACGCCACTGTCTGGAAGCTGCTCAAGGAGCAGAACGCCGTCCTGCTCGGCAAGACCAATATGGACGAGTTCGCCATGGGTTCCTCCTGCGAGACCTCTTGCTTCGGCGGGGCGAAGAACCCGCACAACCCCGCCCACGTGGCTGGGGGAAGTTCGGGCGGCGTGGCCTCCGCCGTGGGCGGCCGCCTGGCGGCCTACGGCCTGGGATCCGACACGGGTGGATCCATCCGTCAGCCGGCCAGCTTCTGCGGCCTTGTCGGTCTCAAGCCCACCTACGGCGCGGTTTCCCGCTACGGCCTCATTGCCTACGCCTCCAGCTTCGACCAAATCGGCCCCATCGCCTCATCGGTGGCCGACGCGGCCGCCGTGTACGACGCGATCTCCATTTACGATCCCATGGATTCCACCTCCCGGGGCCGGGTGAACGCCCCGGCCTGCGACGGCTTGGAGCAGGATATTCGGGGGATGAAGATCGGCATGGCCCGGGAATACATGGAGGGTCTGCGCCCCGAGGTGCAGGCCGCCGTGGAAGCGGCGGTGAAAACCTACGAGTCCCTGGGCGCCGAGATCGTCTGGTTCGACCTGCCCGAGCTGAAGTTCGCCCTGCCGGTGTATTACATCCTGGCGTGCGCCGAGGCGTCCTCCAACCTGGGGCGGTACGACGGCATCCGATACGGCCGCCGCGCCCCCCATTATGACGATGTGAACGATATGATCTGCAAAACCCGCAGCGAGGGCTTCGGAGACGAGGTCAAGCGCCGCATCCTGCTGGGCACCTATGTGCTCAGCTCCGGCTACTACGACGCGTATTACAAGAAGGCGCAGAACCTGCGGGGGGCCATCGTGGCCGCGTTCGAGCGGGCGTTCGCCTCCTGCGACGTGATACTCGCCCCCACCGTGCCCATGACCGCCTTCCCCGAGAACCAGGCGGCCCAGGATCCGGTGGAAACCTATCTGACAGACATCTGCACCGTGCCGGTGAACATCGCGGGCCTGCCCGCCGTCTCCCTGCCCTGCGGCATGGACGCCGCCGGCCTGCCCATCGGTATGCAGCTTATCGGCGGCCGCTTTGAGGAAGGGAAAATCCTGCGCGCCGCCTATCAGTACGAGCAGGCGGCGGGGCCGATCCTGTCCGCCGTGGAAGGAGGGGTCGCCCTGTGAGCCGGCAATATGAAATGGTCGGGGGCCTGGAAACCCATATCGAGCTGTCCACCGCCACCAAGATTTTCTGCGGGTGCACCACCGCCTTCGGCAGCGAGCCCAACACCCACTGCTGCCCCATCTGCATCGGCCTGCCCGGCACCCTGCCCAAGCTGAACCGCCAGGCCGTGCGGTACGCCATCATGGCCGGCCTGGTCACCCACTGCACCATCAACCCCATTTCCAAAATGGATCGGAAAAACTACGTGTATCCCGACCTGCCCAAGGCCTACCAGATTTCCCAGTTTGACAAGCCCCTGTGCGAGCACGGGTATGTGGAGCTGGCCTCTGGCAAGAAAATCCGCATCACCCGCATCCACATCGAGGAGGATGCGGGCAAGCTGGTGCACACCCGGGGGGACACCTTTGTCGATTACAACCGGGGCGGCGTGCCGCTGATCGAAATCGTCACCGAGCCGGACATCCGCAGTGTTGAGGAAATCCGGGAATACCTTGAAAAGCTTCAGCTGATGATGAAATACATCGGGATTTCCGACTGCCGGATGCAGGAGGGATCCATGCGCTGCGACGTCAACGTGTCCGTCCGCCCCGCCGGGGAGGAGAAGCTGGGCACCCGCACCGAAATCAAGAACATGAACTCCTTCACCTTCATCGAGAAGGCCGTGGCCTACGAGGTGGAGCGGCAGATCGACCTGCTGGAAAGCGGGGAAGAGGTGGTGCAGGAGACCCGTCGGTACGACGACGCGCGGGATGTCACCGAAAGCATGCGGGGCAAAGAGGACGCCAACGACTACCGGTATTTCCGGGAGCCGGATTTGGTCACCATCGCCACCGCGCCGGAGGAAATCGAGAGCATACGCGCCGCCCTGCCCGAGCTGCCCGACAGCCGCTATGCCCGGTATACGGGCGAGTGGGGCATCCCCGCCGCCGACGCGGGCCTGCTGGTCAAATACCGGAAGGTGGCGGAATACTTCGAGGAGGCCGCGCAGGGGGTCACCCCCAAGACGGCGGCCAACTTCATCCTTGGCCAGATTTTCCGCCGTCTGGTCACCGACGCGGACAAGGAGGCCTGCGAGGTGTCCGTTCCCGCCGCCTATCTGCGGGAGCTGGTGGCCCTTATCGACAGCGGCAAGCTGAAGATGAACCTGGCCAAATCCACCCTGGAAAAGATGCTGGACACCGGCAAGCCGGTGGGCGAGCTGCTCACTGAGGAGGACATGGCCGGCGTGGACGAGGGGGCCCTGCGCGCCCTGTGCGAGGAGGTGGCGGCCGCCAATCCCGGCGCGGTGGCCGATTACCTGGGCGGCAAGGAAAAGGCCCTGAAAGCCCTGCTGGGCGGCGTGATGAAAGCCACCCGCGGCGCCGCCGACGCGCAAACCGCCGAACGGCTGCTCAAGGACATCATCGCCCGGGGGTGACGCCCCGCCCGGCGTTGTCTTATAACAAAAACCAAAAAGCGGCGCAGAAGCACTCTGCGCCGCTTCAGGCTGTCAAAAAAGGGGAATCCGCCGTTCGGAAAACGAAAAAAGCGGGGGCGGGTTACCGATCGGTGTTTGCGAGGACATGTGCCTCGCAAACACACCTTATAGGCGAAAACCGGCGGAAACACACGTGTTTCCGCCGGTTTTCAAGAGCAGGGGTGGCACTGGCGGGGACAGAGGGAACAAGGCGAACGTCAGTGAGCCGCCGTGATCCGGCGTCCCCGTCCAGCAGCTTGTCGACAAAGTCGACAAGCTGAGGACGCCGCTAAAACGGCGTCCTTTTATGCGTTCAGCCCTTGGCGTCGTACCAGGTGGCGCCGGTGTGGACGTCCACGGCCAGCTTGACCTTCAGGCTGGCGGCGGCCTCCATCTCTTCCTTCAGAACGGCGGCGGCCCGCTCCGCCTCGGCGGCGGGCGCCTCCACGATGAGCTCGTCGTGCACCTGAAGGATCAGGCGGGCCTGCAGCCCCTCGGCGGCCAGCCGGTCAGACACCCGGATCATGGCGAATTTGATGATATCGGCCGCGGTGCCCTGGATGGGCATGTTGCGGGCCACCCGCTCACCGAAGGAACGGGTGACCCCGTTGGCGGCTTTCAGCTCAGGCAGGGGCCGGCGGCGGTGGAACAGGGTCTCGGCGCAGCCGGTTTCCTTCGCCCGCTCGATGAGGGCGTCCATGAAGCCCGCCACGGCGGCATAATGATGGAGGTACCCCTCGATATAGGCCTTGGCCTCGCCGTAGGAGACGCCGATGTCCTCGGAGAGGGAGTGGGCGCCGATGCCGTACACGATGCCGAAATTGACCGCCTTGGCCCGGGAGCGCATGAGGGGGGAGACCAGCTCCTCCGGCACCCCAAACACCTGGGAGGCGGTGATGCGGTGAATGTCCATGTCGGAGTTGAAGGCCTCGATCATCGTGGGATCTCCCGCCATGTGGGCCAGCACCCGCAGTTCGATTTGCGAATAGTCCGCGTCCACCAGCACCCAGCCATCCGGCGCGCGGAAAAAGCGGCGCAGTTCCCGGCCCAGCTCCTGCCGGACGGGAATGTTCTGGAGATTGGGCTCGGTGGAGGAAATGCGGCCGGTGCGGGTTTCGGTCTGGTTGAAGGAGGAGTGGATCCGGCCGTCCGGTCCGATGACCTTCAGCAGGCCGTCGCAGTAGGTGGATTTCAGCTTGGCCAGCATCCGGTATTCCAGCAGCATGGAGACGGCGGGATGGGCGTCCCGCAGGCTTTCCAGCACATCGGCGTTGGTGGAATAGCCGGACTTGGTCTTTTTCTTGGCCGGCAGGCCCAAATCCTCGAACAGGGCCTTGGCCAGCTGCTTGGGCGAATTGAGGTTGAAGGTATAGCCGACGGCGTCGTATATCTGCCGCTGGATGTCATCGATGCGGGCCTGCAGGGTTTCCCCAAAGGCGGCGATGCCGGGGCCGTCCGCCGCCACCCCGATGTGCTCCATGGCGGCCAATACCTGGGACAGGGGGATTTCCATGCCATTTAGCAGCTCCTCCAGTCCCTGGGCGGTGATTTCCTCGGCTAGGCGGTCGGCCGTGCCGGGCAGCAGGCGGATGGGTTCCGCCGCTGGATCCCCCTCGACGGCGTATTCCTGCGCCAGGCGGCCGAGCTCATAGCCGGAGGCCAGCGGGTTGAGCAGATAGGCGGCCAGCATGGTATCAAAGGAGAGGCCGGCCAGCCGGCGGCCCTGCCGCAGCAGCGCCGCGCCCAGCAGCTTGCCGTCATGGGTGCGTTTGGCCACGGCGGGATCCTCCAGCAGCCCGAGCAGCCGCTCGAAGCCGGGCGCGTCGGCGGGAATACAGGCCGTATGGCCCTCCCAGGCGGCGAACAGGCCGGTCAGTTCCCCGTCCGAGGTATCGGGAAGGACGTCCAGCCGCCCGCTCCGGCGGGCGGCTTCGCACAGGATGTCCAGCGCCTCCGGCCCTTCCATGGGCGGGGCGGCGGCCGGGGAAGTGTTCGCTCCGTTTTCGTCCAGCGCGGGGGTGGGCAGGGGGGCGTTCAGCCCCATTTTCTCTATCAGCTTGAAGAATTCCAGCTGGGCGAACAGGCGGGCCAGCGGCTCCCGCTGTACCGGACGGATTTGATAGGCGTCCATGGAGGTGTCCACCGGCGCGGTGCGGCAGATGGTGCCCAGCTCCCGGCTGAGATACGCGCTTTCCCGGCCGTTTTCCAGCTTCTGGCGCAGGCTGTCCCGAATCTCCAGAGCCGCGAGATCGCGGTAGATGGCGTCCAGCGAGCCGTATTTATGAAGTAGGTCCAGTGCGGTTTTTTCCCCCACCCCCGGCACGCCCGGGATGTTGTCGCTGGTGTCGCCCATCAGGGCTTTCAGATCGATGAGCTGATCCGGCGTCAGGCCGTATTTTTCCTGGATGGCGGCGGGGTCGTAGACGGTGGTTTCGGGCCGTCCCATTTTGGTGGCGGCCAGCAGGACGGTGACATGCTCGCCCACCAGCTGGAGGGAATCCCGGTCGCCGGTGGCTAAAAAGCAGTCGCCCTCCTTGGCGGCGGCGTCGGCCAGGGTGCCGAGAATGTCGTCCGCCTCGTACCCCTCGCGCTCCACCAGCGTGTAGCCCATCAGGGGCAGCAGCTGCTTGAGCACGGGGATTTGCTGCCGCAGCTCCTCCGGCATCCCCTTGCGTCCCGCCTTGTACGCGGCGTATTTCTCGTGCCGGAAGGTGGGGGCGGACAAATCAAAGGCCACGGCCACGTGATCGGGCTGGGCCATGTCCTGGAGCTTTTGGAGGATATTGAGAAAGCCGACCAGGGCGTTGGTGTATTGGCCGTCCTTGGTGGACAGCAGCTTGATGCCGTAGAACGCCCGGTTGACAATGCTGTTGCCGTCGATGACCAACAAGCGCATGCGAAGCGCCTCCTTCAAGGAAATTTTCGTTATCCGGATTAGTATAACACGTTTTCCGGAAAAATGAAACGACCGCCCGGCGCGAAAGAATACGCTTGTCCGGAATTCGTATAAAAAACCAGTTGACAGCGCCCGGCACGAATGCTATAATAACCCATGCATCCGAAAGGCGGACGCCTGGCGGAGCCATATGCGGTCGTGCTGGAACTGGCAGACAGGCACGTTTGAGGTGCGTGTGTCTTTGACGTACGGGTTCAAGTCCCGTCGACCGCACCAGACCCGTGGCCGGCAATTCGTAATGAGTTGCCGGCCATTTTTATTGTGTGGCTCGACCGCGAGCGGATATCTTGTTTGTCACCACAGTATATTTTGTCAAGAGAAGCCGATTGCTGTAAAACGATCGACTTCTTTTATTTTTATTACTTAGAATTACGTTAAGACTGGTCGCAGGATGGTCAGCCTGATACCGGGGTGGAATATATCGGCCGGTTCCTGGATAGGATAAGGCATATAGCGCGAAAGGGGATAGCCTTGCGATGGCATGGATTAAGAACATCGAGCACGAGAAATGCCTGGCCGTAACCGACGAGGTATCGTACCAGCCCGGGCAGATTGTCAGCAAAACGCTGGCGCAGACCCGCCACCACAGCCTGACGCTGTTTGCATTCGATCAAGGGGAGGCGATCAGCACCCATGAATCCGGCGGGGACGCCATGGTTCTGGGGCTGGACGGCCAGGGGGTCATCACCATCGACGGCCGGGAGCACCTGGTGCACGCCGGAGAAGCCATCGTTATGCCGGCCAAAAAGCCGCACGCGGTGTTGGCAACGGAGCCCTTCAAAATGCTGCTTATCGTCCTATTTCCGGAGGAGGTGTGACTATGAAAGTAAAAATTGATCGAGACGGCTGCATCGGCTGCGGGCTTTGCGCCGCCACCTGCCCGGAGGTGTTCCGCATGGCGGACGATGGGCTGGCGGAGGTGGCGGCCGCGCCGTCGCCGGATGTCGAGGACGGCGCGAAGGAAGCCGCCGACAACTGTCCGGTTCAGGTAATCGAAACGGAAGACTAACGCAGCTTTCATGCGGCAGAGCCCTCTGTGCGGGCTCTGCCGCTTTTTACTGTCCAAAAAATAAAACGGTGAAATATTCTGGCGGGCAGCTCCTTGTGAGAACAAAAACAAAGAAATTTACCCTGCAAATACCTGAATTTTATGGAAATACTCCGTCAATTTTTATCAGAATGATATTAAATGGGATTGAATATGCTACGCTATTTAAGCGGTTAAATAATGATGTGCCGCGGAAAGAAAGGAGAATCGGCATGAATCAGCTGGGGATTTTTCTGAATTTCTGGGAACAGAGCTGGGCGGCGGACCATGCGAAGTACATACGAAAGGCGGCGGCAATCGGCTACGACGTGCTGGAATTTCAGGCTCAGGCGCTGCTGGACATGGAGGAGGCCCGCCTGCTGGAGCTCAAGAATCTGGCCGGCGAGCAGGGGGTGGAGCTGACCTATAGCCTGGGGCTGGACCAGGCGTATGATATCTCCTCGCCGGATTCGGCGGTGCGGGAGCGAGGAATGGAGTACCTCTCCGCCATCATGGACCGGGTGGCCTTGATGGGCGGGCGAATCCTGTCCGGGGTGTCCTATGCCGGATGGGGCATTCCTGACGGGGAGATCGACAAGGAGGAACGGACGCGGCACAGCGTCGCGTGCATGAAAAAGCTGGCGGCCAAGGCGGAGGCGCTGGGGATTACCTACGGCATCGAGGCGGTGAACCGGTTTGAGGGCGTGGTGGTAAACACGGCCCGGGAGGCGGCGCGGTATGTGGACATGGTGGGCAGTCAGAACGTGGGGATCCTGCTGGATACCTACCACATGAATATCGAGGAGCCGTCCATCGGGGACGCCATAAGGCTGGCCGGAGACAAGCTCGTCGCCTTCCATGTGGGGGAGAATAACCGCAGCTGCCCGGGGCGGGGCCACCTGGACTGGGATGAAATTTTCGGGGCGCTGAAGGCCGTCGGGTATACCGGCCGCATTGTGGCGGAGCCATTTGTGGCCGTGGGCGGCGAAGTGGGCCGCAGCGTCTGCAGCTGGCGCAGCCTGCTGGAGGATACGACGGAGGCGGCGCTGGACGCAGAAGCCGCCTATATGCTGGCGTTCGAGAAGGCCATGCTGAAAAAATGGGGGTTGTGAGATGCAAAAGACGACGATACGGCTGGGATACTGTCCGACCCGGCGGGATGTGTTCAGCCGGGAGGAGGCTATGCGGTACGGCCGGCTGGTGAAGGAGACGCTGGCGGGCCATCCGGTGGAGCTGGTGGATTTGGCGGGAATCAACGAGGAGGAGCTGCTGTTCCGGGACGCGGACGTGCCGGCGGTGGTGGAAAAATTCCGGGCGGCGGACGTCGACGCCCTGTTCTTCCCCCACTGCAATTTCGGTTCGGAGAACTGCGTGGCCCAGGTGGCACGGGAATTCCGGCTGCCGGTGCTGCTGTGGGGGCCGCGGGATGACGCGCCGGACGCGGAAGGCCTGCGCAGCCGGGATTCCCAGTGCGGCTTGTTCGCCACTGGCAAGGTGCTGCGCCGGCATAACGTCCCCTTCACTTATCTGACCAACTCCTGGGCAGACAGTCGGGAGTTTCATACGGGGATTGATAAATTCCTGCGGGTGGCCAGCGTGGTGAAGGCGGTGACCCGGCTGAAAATCCTGCAAATTTCTACCCGGCCGGCCCCCTTTTGCAGCGTCATCTGCAACGAGAACGAGCTCATCGAGAGGTTCGGCATCCAGTGCTGCCCGGTGACTTTGGACGACCTGGTTACCGAAATGGAGCGCGTCATGGCCGCGCGGGAGCCGGCCTTCCGGGAGACCTGCGGGTATATTCGCTCCATCACCGCCGCCGGGAGTGAGGAGGACATCCATAGGGCGGCGGGACTCAAGCTGGCCATGCGGTCACTGGCGGAGGCCCGCGGCTGCCGCGCCGTGGCGATTCAATGCTGGGATTCTCTGCAGCATCTGACGGGCGTCATGCCCTGCCTGTCCAACGCGCTGCTGTCGGACGAGGGGCTCCCGGTGGTGTGCGAGACCGACATCCACGGGGCGATCACCGCCGTCATGACCCAGGCCCTGACCTTTAACACGGAGCCGCAGTTTTTCGCGGATTTGACCGTCCGCCATCCGGAGGACGACAACGCCGAACTGCTCTGGCACTGCGGCAACTTCCCCCGCTCCTTGGCGGGGGACCAGGCGAGCGCGGTGGCGGGGCTGAACCGATACAACGCCGATCGCTACGGTGTGGCCCAATGGGAGCTGAAAAGCGGTGAGCTGACCATCGCGCGGTTCGACGGCGATCACGGGGATTACCGCCTGCTCATCGGGGAGGCGGTCACCACCGAGGGGCCGCGGAACCTGGGCAGTTATGTCTGGATGAAGGTGGAAAACTGGCCGCTGTGGGAGCACCGGCTGGTGGAAGGGCCCTACATTCACCATGTGTCCGGGGTGTACGGGCATTACGGCGACATTCTTCTAGAGGCCTGCCGATATATCCCCGGCCTGACGGCCGACGTGGTGGAGCCCGGCGCCGACGAACTGCGCCGTCGCTGGATGGCCTAGCCGCCCCGGCTGTCCGATCGACTTTTTCCCCGGTTTGTGGTACACTCTGAGAAAACGCTGCTGGAAAGAGGGAAATGCCATGGCTGTGGAAAAGGCGTATAGGACAGACGCGGAGGCGATTCTGTCCCACCGATGGGATAACGGCGGCGATTTGTGGGCCACACCGGATAAGAGGCTGCTCAAGGGCGCCCCTTTTTCCGCGCTGGAAAGTCCGCTGTACCTGCTGGAGCTGGGAATGGAACCCGGTGATTCGCTTATGCATCAGGTCGCCGCGCTGTTTTTCAGCGTCTGGCAGGAGGACGGGCGCTTTAAGATATATCCCCAGGGTGGCATCTATCCCTGCCAGACCATCCATGCGGCCGATCTGCTCTGCCATCTGGGTTATGCCGGCGACGCCCGGCTGCAAAGAACCTGGCGGCACCTGCTGGACACCCAGTGTGCCGACGGCGGCTGGCGCTGCCTGAAGTTCAGCTTCGGCCGCGGTCCGGAAACGGCGTATTCCAACCCCTACCCCACCCTGGTGGCGCTGGACGCCTTCCGCTTTACGGACAGGCTCAACCGGGAGCCGGCGCTGGACAGGGCGGTGGAGTTCCTGCTGGAGCACTGGCGGATAAAACGGCCCATCGGTCCCTGCCATTACGGCATCGGCACCCTGTTCATGCAAGTCGAGTACCCCTTCCGGAACTACAATCTGTTCCAATACCTCTATGTGCTCTCCTTTTACGAGCGGGCCCGGAAAGACGAGCGGTTTCTGGAAGCGCTGGCGGCGCTGGAAGCCAAGCTGGACGACGGCCGGATCGTGGTGGAACGCGTGGTGCCCAAGCTGGCCGGCCTGAATTTCTGCCGCAAGGGACAGCCCAGCGAACTGGCCACCAGGCGGTACCGGGAGCTGCGGCGCAACCTGGGCCGGTGATGAGCCGCAGGCGCTGCCCGAACGGGCGGCGCTTTGTTCAAGGAATATTGTAAACCAAAAATAAATTATTGGTTTACAAACGGGACGGCGTATGCTACAATGGCATCATTCGATTCCGGACAAGGAGAGGTGCATATGGCGCTGAAAACCGCGTTGCTGCAAATTCTGGAGGAACATAGGGACGCGCCGGTGTCGGGGCAGGCGCTGGCCGATCGGCTGCACGTTTCCCGTGCTGCCGTCTGGAAAGCCATGAAAGCGCTTCAGGCCGAGGGGCACCGCATTACGGCGGTGACCAACCGGGGCTACCAGCTGGAGAGGGACAGCGACGTACTGACCCCCCAGGGGATCCGCTGCCGCCTGCGGCCCGCTTACCAGGACTGCGCCATCCGGGTGGACGCCCGCGTACCGTCCACCAACACGCAGGCCAAGAAGCTGGCGGCGGACGGGGAGGCCGCGCCCTCCCTGCTGCTGGCCGACGGGCAGACGGCCGGCCGGGGCCGGATGGGGCGGGCCTTTTTCTCCCCGCCCGGGACGGGGCTGTATATGAGCGTGCTGCTGCGCCCGGCGGTACAGGCGGAGGAGCTGCCACTGGTCACCTTGGCGGCGGCGGCCGCCGTCTGCGAGGCCGTGGAGGAAGCCGCCGGGGTGTCCACCCGTGTGAAATGGGTCAACGACATTCTTGTGGACGGCCGAAAGGTGGCGGGCATCCTGACCGAAGCGGTGGGGGATTTGGAGAGCGGCACCATGGAAAGCGTGGTGGTGGGCATCGGCGTCAATGTCAAAACGCCCGCCGACGCGTTCCCTGAGGAGCTGCGGGAGCGGGCCGGGTCCCTTTTGCCCGCCCAGGTGTCCCGCTGCGACCTGGCCGCCGGCATCGCCAACCGCCTGCTGACCTACGCCGATTCCCTGCCCGAGCGCCGGTATCTGGAGCCCTACCGGGAGCGGCTGGCCGTGCTGGGCAAGCCGGTACAGTATAAGCGGCGTGAGCGGTGGATGACCGGCCGTGCCGTGGACTTAAGAGAGGACGGCTGCCTGCTGGTGGAAGGAACCGGCGGCGTGGCCGCCCTGCGGGGCGGAGAAATTCGGATGGAGGGGGAATGGCAATGACAGCTTCGACGCGGGTGCGCCGCATGACCCTGTGCGGGTTGTTTTCCGCTCTGATCGCCATCGGGGCTTTTATCCAGATTCCCGTCCCCTTCATGGATTACTTCACCCTGCAGTTTTTGTTCGTCCTGCTGGCCGGCATGCTGCTCGGGCCGGTCAACGGAACCATCGCGGTGGCGGTGTACGTGGCCGTGGGGCTGGCGGGGGTGCCCATTTTCGCCGCGGGCGGCGGCATTTCGTATCTGTTCCGGCCCAGCTTCGGCTATCTGCTGGGCTTCATCGCCGCCGCCTGGCTGACCGGCTTTCTCTGCCGGAAAACCCGTGCGGCCCGGATGCGGCAGTTTCTGCCCGCCGCCTTCGCCGGCATGGCCGTGACATACGGCATCGGTTTTCTGTACAAATATCTTATCCTCAATCAATATTTGGGACAGCCCACCCCTCTGCTGGTGGTCGTTTTGTCCGCCTTTCCGCTGGATATGCCCGGGGACGCTGTGCTGTGCCTGGCCGCGTCGGCGCTGGCGGGCCGGCTGCGGGCTGTTCTGGTAAGGGAGCGGCTGGTATGATACAAAAGCTGAAGGACAGGGTGCTGTCCGGACAAGAGCTTACCGGGGAGGAGGCGCTCTCCCTGGCGGAATCCGCGCCTTTGGCGCCTTTGTGCGCGGCGGCGGACGAGATCCGCTCGCATTTCTGCGGGAACCGGTTCGAGCTGTGTTCCATCGTCAACGGGAAATGCGGCCGGTGCTCGGAAAACTGCAAATTCTGCGCCCAATCGGCCCATTATCCCGTGGATACGGAGGCCTATCCGCTGCTGGAGACCGACGATCTGGCGCGCCGCGCGGCGGCGGACGGGGCCAAGGGAGTGGGGCGCTTTTCGGTGGTCACGTCCGGCCGGACGCTGACCGACGGGGAGACGGAAGCCCTGTGCGGGGCGTACCGCCGGATACGGGACGAGGGGCGCGCGGCCCCCTGCGCCTCCCACGGGCTGCTGACGGAGCCGCAGCTCCGCCGCCTGCGGGAGGCCGGGGTGATCCGGTATCACTGCAACCTCGAGACCTCCCGCCGGCATTTTCCCGCCGTCTGCACCACCCACAGCTACGACGACAAAATCGCCACCCTGCGCCGCGCCGACCGGGCCGGCCTGGAGCTGTGCAGCGGCGGCATCCTGGGGCTGGGGGAGACCATGGCGGATCGGGTGGATATGGCGCTGGATCTGCGCCGGCTGGGGGTGCGCTCGGTGCCGCTCAACGTGCTGAACCCCATCCCTGGCACTCCCTTCGCCGGCTTTCCCCGGGTGACGGGAGAGGAGCTTTGCCGCACGGCGGCGGTGTTCCGCTTCCTGCTGCCCCGGGCCGCCATCCGCCTGGCCGGGGGCAGGGGGCTGCTCACGGACAAGGGAACGGCGGCCTTTCGTTCGGGGGCCAACGCCGCCATCACCGGGGACATGCTGACCACCGCCGGCATCACCATCGCGGAGGACTTGGAGCGGGTGAAGCGGCTGGGCTATGAGGTGGGATTGCTGTGAAACAAGGAATTTTCGTCACCGCCACCGGCACCGACGTGGGCAAAACCTATGTGTCCGGCTTGCTGGTCAAGGCCCTGCGGGCCCGCGGGATAAACGCCGGCTATTTCAAGCCCGCGCTCAGCGGCGCCGAAAGGGAAGGAGGGCGGCTGGTGCCCGGCGACGCCCGCTGGGTCTGCCGGACGGCGGGCCTTCCCGGGGATCCGGCGGATTATGTGGCGTATTTATACGAGCAGGCGGTGTCCCCTCATCTGGCGGCCCGGCTGGAGGGTCCGCCCATCGAGCTGGCGGCCATCCTGGAGCGGCAGCGCGCCGTGGGGGAGCGGTTCGCCTATCTGGTGGCCGAGGGCTGCGGCGGCCTGTTCTGTCCGCTCCGGGAGGGGGAGCCTCCCCTGCTGCTGGCCGATGTGGCCGCCGCCATCGGCTTCGATTTGCTGCTGGTGGCCCCGTCTGGCCTCGGTGCCATCCATGCGGCGGTGGTCACGGCGGCCTATGCCGAGCGCCTGGGCCTCCCGGTGCGAGGGATCCTGCTCAACCGCTTCGACGAGGAGAACGTCATCCATCGGGACAACCGGGAGCAAATCGCCCGCTTTACCGGCCTGCCGGTGGCGGCCGTGCCGGAGGGCGCTGTGGAGTGGGATCCGCCTGCCTGGCTGCCCTGAACGGGGAAAAAGACAAATTCGGACAACTAAAAAGCGAAAACGGCTATAGCCGCCGGCGTTTTTTCCATATATAATGTGGATAAGACAGGAGAGGGGGAACCGGTATGCAAACCATCGGATTTATCGATTATTTTCTGGATGAATGGCACGCCAACAATTACCCGGAGTGGATTAAACAGGCGTCCGGCGGGGAGCTTCAAGTGGCGTACGCCTATGGAAAAATCGACAGTCCTCGGCCGGGCGGCCTGACCACCGACGACTGGTGCGCCAAGTACGGCATCACCCGCTGCGCGACCATCGAGGAAGTGGTGGAGAAAAGCGACTGCCTGCTGGTGCTGTCGCCCGATAACTGCGAGATGCACGAGGAGCTCTGTCAGATCCCTCTGCGTTCGGGCAAGCGCACCTATGTGGACAAGACCTTCGCGCCCGACCTGGCGGCGGCCGAACGGCTGTTTGCCATCGCCAGGCAGAGCGGCACCCCCTGCTATTCCACCTCGGCCCTCCGGTTCGCTGCGGAATACCGGGACATCCGGCCCGACGAGGTGACGGCCGTCAGCTGCTGGGGCCCCAACGATTTCGACACCTATTCCGTCCACCAGCTCGAGCCGCTGATGATGCTCATGGGGGCGGAGCCGGCCCGCGTGATGTGGCTGGACGGCGAAAAATGGATGTCCCTGGCCGTGCAGTTCCGGGACGGGCGCTGCGCCACCCTGTCCTGCTTTGCAGGAGGCTCCCCGTTTGTCACCAATGTGAGCCTGCGCTCCGGCAACCGCCTGATCACCGTGGAGTCGGACTTCTTCGCCGCGTTCATCGAGGAGCTCTGCCGCTTTTATCAAACCGGGGAGGTGCGGGTGCCGCACCGGGAAACCCTGGCGATTATGGCGGTGCGGGGCGCCGGCCTGCTGGCCGCTAAAACGCCCGGCGTCTGGGTGGACGTTCCCTCTCCGGCAGCTGCCGCCGCCCTGTAATATGCGCCCCGTATGCCGCGAAAGCCGCCGGCATACGGGGCGTTTTTTGCAGGCTGCCGGCCCCCGAAAATCATCGGGCGGTTTCCAGCATAAACTCCCGCCCAAGCGCGTAAGATAATGGTTGTAAATTCAAAAGGGAAGTGCTATAATGTCCCAAGCAATGGTTCCGTACCGCTTCGTACGGGGATGCAATCCCCGTGGCTCTATGACACAAGGATGACCACTGGGAGGCACCGAAAACCCATGTTGAAAGCCGTTTCTAAACGAATACGTTCACTCAGGCCGGTTCAAATCCTCACGCTGGGATTTTTATCGGTTGTTTTAATAGGCGCCGGCCTGCTGTGCATCCCCTTCGCCACGGTGAAGGAGGGGACGGACATCACCTTTATGGACGCGCTGTTCACCGCCACCTCCGCGGTCTGCGTGACCGGCCTGACGGTGGTGAACACCGGGCTGGTGTTCACCCTGTTCGGCAAGCTGGTCATCCTCTCGCTGATACAAATCGGCGGCCTGGGCTTTATGACCATCGCCTCCATCCTCTTTATGGTGGTGGGCAAGCGGATCTCCTTGAAGGAGCGGCTTCTGATTCAGGAGTCCTTCAATACCGATTCCCTGCAGGGCATGGTGCGCCTGGTGCGCAACGCCGTGGCGGTTACCTTCGCGGTGGAGGGGATTGCGGCCCTGATTCTCTGCGCCAGGCTCATCCCGGAATATGGAGTGGGGAAGGGGATTTTTCACGCGGTGTTCCTGTCCATCTCCGGCTTCTGCAACGCGGGCTTTGACGCCTTCGGCTTTGAGAACTCCATCGAGCACTATATGACCGACCCGGTAATCAATCTGGTGATCATGGCCCTCATCACCCTGGGCGGCATGGGCTTCGCGGTGATTATGGACGTGCTGCGCAACCGCCGGTTCAGCAAGCTGATGCTGCACAGCCGCGTGGTGCTGCTGATGTCCCTGGGGCTGTTCCTCACCGGCTTTATCCTCACGGCGCTGTTCGAGTGGAACAATCCCGGCACCCTGGCCAAGCCGGACGTCGGCCCCGGGGGGAAGGTTCTCGCCTCCGCGTTCCAGTCGGTGACGCTTAGGACCGCCGGCTTCGACACCCTGGGACAGGGGGATCTTACTCCCGCCATGCAGCTGGTGAGTATCATCCTGATGTTCATCGGCGCGTCCCCCGCGTCCACCGGCGGCGGCATTAAGACCACCACCTTTTTCGTGGTGATGCTCTCGGTTATCGCCACCGTCCGGCAGCGGCAGGATTACAATTACCACCACCGCCGTCTGGCGGAAGGGCTGGTCAAGCGGGCCCTGGCCCTGGCCACCCTCGCCCTGAGCCTGGTGATCATGGATACCGTCGTCATCAGCGCCATCGAATACTGGAGCGGCGGGCAGGAAAACATGGTGGATATCCTGTTCGAGGTGGTGTCCGCCTTCGGTACGGTGGGCCTGTCCACCGGCATTACGGCGGGGCTGCACGATGTGGCAAAATTCATGCTGATCATCACCATGTTCTGCGGCCGGGTGGGGCTGCTGACCGTGTCCATGGCCCTGTCGGGCGGCGGGAACAAGGCCAGCGCCGTCCGGTACCCGGAGGATCGGATGATGGTGGGCTGACCCCTCGGACGTATAAGACAGTGGTTTGAAAGAAAGCCGTTTGACTTTCAAACGGGTTGTGTGCCTTTCCGGCTTCGCCGGGATCGGCACATTCCCCGGACTCTGGAAAGGAATGAGCGATTAGTTTGAAACAGATTGCGGTATTAGGGCTCAGCCGGTTCGGCGCCAGCGTGGCCCGCGCCCTGACCAACATGGGCGTGGAAGTGATGGGGGTGGACAAAAACCCCGATAAGGTAGCGGATCTGGCCCACGACATCACCCACGCGGTGCAGGCCGACATTTTGGACGACGACGCCCTGGACTCCCTGGGGTTGCGGAATTTCGACGTGGTGGTGCTCAGCATCAAGGATGTGGAAATCAGCTGCATCGCCACCATGGCCCTCAAGGATCACGGCGCGGTCAAAATCGTCGCCCAGGCCGGTGGGGAGGCCCACGGCAAGATCCTGGAGCGTATCGGCGCCGACAAGGTGATTATGCCGGAAAAGGACATGGGTATCCGCCTGGCCCGCAGCCTGTCCAGCAACAACCTCATCGACTATATGGAATTGTCTGCCAAGCACAGTCTCATGGAGCTGGAGGCCATCGATGAATGGGTGGGCCGCACCCTGAAGCAGAGCAATATCCGCAACCGCTACAAAATCAACGTGGTGGCCATCCGTTCCGGCAAGGTTCTGCGTGTGGCTCCCGGCAGCGACGATATCATCCACGATGGCGATGTGCTGGTCGTCATCGGGGAAAACACGGACCTGGAACGGGTGAATAAGCTGGGCAAGCGCTGATTGGCTGCTGCCTGACGGGAAAGAGGGCGGGACCATGAAAACACGGTACACCGCGCTGCAGATTGCGCTGGAGGCCATAGGGGCCCTGCTGATCGTCTTGATGGCGGTGTTCGTCATCGTCCACTGGAATACCCTGCCGGAGGCGATCCCTGTCCACTACGACAGTCACGGGGACGTCGACCGCTGGGCCAGCCGGTGGGAAATATTCGTCATGCCGCTTATCGGTCTGGCTATTTATCTGCTGCTGACGGTCTTGGCCGTATTCCCGCGCTTGTGGGGGCTGCCCGACTCGTTGCCGCAGGCGCAGCGGCGCGCAATACATATCCGGGTGCGCACCATGCTGGGCGTGTTGAAGCTGGAGATCCTCGGCGCGATTTTCTACATCACGCTGCGTACCGTGGAAAGGATGCCGGTGCCCGGCTGGTTCCTGCTGGCGTTCCTGCTGCTGCTGGGCGGTACACTGGCCGGTTTTCTGTTCAGTATCAGCCGGCTGAATAAGTCATGACCACGCCCAAAGGACGTGGCATGGATAATGGCCCTAAAAGGGCATGA
>ERZ506979.114-NODE-114-length-70762-cov-8.330689_pt1 | contig 70762 bp, 56 predicted proteins | sample MGYA00512887_ERZ506979 | MGnify/ENA metagenome assembly ERZ506979 | reverse complement strand
AATCGCTGCGGCGGTGAGGGATTTATTTCATTTCACTTGATGCGAAGCATCAAATATCACAATTTGCAGAGCAAATTATTTCACCGTGAGCGAAGCGAACGATTTCGCTTTCTGTTTGGATAAAACGCTTTGAATATTGGGCACGGAGCGTGTCGAGGGGTGCGGGTCTTCGGTGGAGACCTCTGCACGAAGTGAGAAGCGTAAAATCAATGCGAAAAAACAAAAAAGTTCCAAAAGTCGGATGACGGCCGATTTTTGGGACTTTTTATGTACAAAATAAAGAGTAGATATGCTCACTGTCCAATAAAACATAATGTACTTTTTGCAAATAGGCGTATAATTTCATAGAGTTATCTCATCAACGAAACATCTACGTCTACATATTTTTACTGATTATAGCACGAAATTGCAAAAAACGCAATGCTAAATCGGCAAATACGCACAAAATCATTAAAAATTTTTCAGCCGCAAAACATAAAGAAAAAACCAGAATCTCACTTCTGCTTTTAGTGCCAATGTTTAATATTGTCTGTTATATATTGTCGAATGATCAGAATAAACAAGTTTGGAGGTAATCTTATGACAACGAATAATAGAAATGTTAAAAGTTCGAAATCCGAAACAATCAAATGTACATCTTCTTTGCAGAACAAAAAAGTTCGTGCAGAAAAGACTCGCATTAAAGCAATCGCGGTAGATAAAAAATCTTGTGAAAAGGCTTTAGAATATTACTGCGTGGAATGGCTTGCCGTAACAAAAAACAGAATAAAAGACTCTACATATGTTAAATATTTTAATATTGTCAACAATCATATTTTGCCGGCTTTGGGTTCGTTGCGACCCGAAGAAATCGATGAGCTGAAAATTATGAACTTCGAAAACAGGCTTTTGGAATCAGGTTCAAAACAAGGTCGCCCTCTTTCCCCTAAGACCGTAAAGGATATATTACTTGTCTTAAATTCCATAATAAAGTTTATCAGACATTTTCACAGACGCGATCTTCCGCAGGTTGATATATCATATCCGAAACGTGCCAAAAAAGATATCAGAGTACTCAGCGTTGAAGAGCAGGAGCGACTTATAAAATACCTGACTTTTAATACCGACAGCTGTAAATTCGGAATCATGCTTGCTATGTACACAGGTCTCAGAATAGGCGAGATATGTGCGCTCAAATGGGGCGATATATCAACCGATAACGGCACGGTTCACATATGCCGAACCATGCAGCGTCTTCAAAAGACAGACTCGGATAAAAATCCCAACAAAACGGAAATCAAGATAAGCTCTCCGAAAAGCGACTCATCTGACAGATGGATACCTATGACTGAAAACTTGCGAAAAATGTGCATCTCAATGCAGGCGGAATCCCCCGACGCATATGTTCTCACCGGTTGCTGTACGCAGTTTATGGAGCCACGCAGCTTACAGTACCGTTTTTCAAAATATACCGGAGATTGCGGAATAAACGGCATTACATTTCATACACTAAGGCACACTTTTGCCACACGGTGCGTTGAAGTCGGATTTGAAATTAAATCACTGAGCGAAATTCTCGGTCATTCGGATGTTAAAATAACTCTAAATAAATACGTCCATTCGTCCGAAAAGCTCAAAAAAGAAAACATGGACAAATTGTCGGCAATCGGATTCTAAAGTCGAAAAATCCTTTTATTTGATGAGATAACTCTACGAAATACAGATAATATTGTGTATAAAACGGTTTGCTTTGCTTCGTTTTTTTTATAGCCGCTCGGCGGCAAAGGCACCACTCGGGTGTCATATAGGAGTTTTGTGGGGGATAAAAGAAGAGAGGAGATCAGGGTACTGAAAAGCAGGGGGTTTTTTGGTATGCGGTTGCTATGGAAACGGGAAACGCACAGTATTGGTTCAGTACGGAAGAAGTTAACGGTTTAGAAATTAATGAATTAAAAGTTACAAAAAGAGCTGTTCCTGAGACTCTGAAGGTCTCGGGAAGCAAAGCATATTTGTTCTTTAAACGAGCCTTCGACATTGTGGCGGCTATTGTCGTGGGTCTCGTTTTGCTTTTATTTATGCCGATAATTGCTGCTGCGATAAAGCTTGATTCAAAAGGTCCGGTGCTGTTTAAGCAGGAGCGCCTCGGGAAAGACGGAAAACCGTTTATGATGTATAAGTTCCGCTCAATGCATACAGACGCCGAAGAAAACGGTCCCCAATGGGCAAAAGTCGATGACCGGAGAGTTACGCGCGTAGGAAAATTTTTGAGAAAGACGAGAATAGACGAATTGCCGCAGATGTGGAACATAATTGCCGGCGACATGAGCTTTGTCGGGCCGCGTCCCGAGAGAGAGTTTTTCTACGCGAAGTTTGAACGTAATATACCCAATTTCCGCGATCGATTGGCGGTTAAGCCCGGCTTGACCGGGCTTGCACAGATAAGCGGAGGCTATGAACTCGATCCGCAATCCAAACTCGACTATGATATCGAGTACATAGAGACACGTTCGGCTCTGCTCGATATTAAATATATATTTAAGACAGCCAAAATTGTGTTTACGCATAATGGCGCAAGATGAGACAGAAAAAACAGAAACTTGGAGGATAGATCGAGAGTATGGTAAAAACAAAAAATTCGTCCGGTGCGGCGGATAATAATGAGATAACATTATGGAGCGCGGCACGGCTGCTGCTCGGCAAGTTCTATTGGCTGTTAATTTCCGGCTTTGCCTGCGCACTCGTCGTCTGGCTTATTACGACATTTCTTATTGCCCCTACTTATAAGTCGAGAGTAAGCTTCTATGTCTATAACAACGCCGACAAAGCGGCTCACGCGAGCACAATAAACAACAGTGACCTTCAAGCGGCGGAAAGCTTGGCTACGACGTACTCAAAAATACTTGAGAGCAATTCGGTGCTTGATGCGGTGCTTAAGGACCTCGGAAACAAATCGGATCTCAGCAGAAAAGAGCTCAGCGAAATGATCGAGGTTTCGGTAGTGTCGGACACTCAGCTGCTGGAGGTTGTTATCAAATCAAAAAGTGCCGAATTTGCCTGTGATGTCGGAAAGTCGTTTGCGAATGTTGCTCCGACGGAAATAGTCAGAATTACAAAAGCGGGCGGAGTTGAGGTCGTCGACCGACCCGAGGTTGCAACGGAAAAGTCGTCTCCCAGAACCGTATTTGATACGGCGATAGGCTTTATTATCGGTGTTATAGGTGTTTCAGTTGCACTGATACTTAAAATGCTTTCGGATACAACCATCTATTTGCCGGAGGATATAGAGAGTATGTCCGGTGTCACCGTTTTGGGTCAAATACCCGAAATAGAGGTTACGGAGAAAGAATATAATAATTGGAAGCTTGTGAAGGGAGGGGTGATTCGCTGTGAAAGTAAGAAAGATAAAAATGATAAATCAGAACAAAACGGCGACTGATACCGTTTCGGTCAACAGAAAGAGACTGATAAATAACGACAGTCCCTTTGCAATAAAAGAGGCGTATGTAAAGCTTAGAACCAGCCTTATGTTCTGCATGAAGGCGGATAAGGAGGGCCCTTGCAAAGTTTTTGCAATAACCAGTGCAAATCCGTCCGAGGGAAAAAGCCTCACAGCCGCCAATATTGCAATAAGCTATGCAATGCTCGGCAAAAAGACGCTGCTTATAGATGCGGATATGCGTAAACCCACCCAGCGCAGGCTCTGGAAGGTTGATATATCGACCGGTCTTTGCGATTTTCTTGCCGGAATGGGTCAGCTTGAGCTTGTAAAGGTGGACGGACTTCCGCTGTCGATAGTCTGCACGGGCACAATACCGCCCAATCCATCCGAACTTCTTGCTTCGGATATAATGAAGCAGTTTATCAAGCGCTGCACCAAGACTTATGATTACATAATTATTGACACTCCGCCTATAAATACGGTTGCGGATGCGCAGATAATCTCGACATTCGTGGACGGCGTTGTGGTTGTTGCAAAGTCGGGCTCGACCACAACCGATGAATTGAGCATGGCTCTTGAAGCGGTTGATCGCGCAGGCGGAAACCTGTGCGGAGTGGTAGTCAACGATATGAATATGAAATCGCTTAAATATTCCTATAAATACAGATACAGCGATAAGTACGGTTACAAGTACGGCTATAAGTACGGGTATAAATACGGACACAAGTACGGCTACAAATATTCATACAGTGACGGTACAAACAGCACGAATTGAGTGATATTGCAATGGATTTTACATTTGATTATCATTCCCATATACTCCCAGGCTGCGACCACGGGAGCGACGGTATAGAAACATCGCTCAAACAGATAGAAATGGCTGAGGGCGCGGGCATAAAGACCATATGCGCAACGCCGCATTTCTATCCACACAAGGAGAGCGTTGAAGCGTTCCTTTCCAGGCGGCAAAGAACATATGAAGCTTTAAAAGAGCGCCTGCCGGACAATGCACCGAACATCCTGCTCGGAGCGGAGGTGCTGATTTGCGATGGGATGGAGCAGCTTGAGGGACTGGGGCGTCTGTGCAGGCAGGGGACAAACGAGCTGCTGCTCGAGCTGCCGTTCTACAAATGGCCGAATTCCGTATGGGAGACAATCGACTGTCTCAATGACCGCGACGATATACAAATAGTTATCGCCCATGCGGACAGATATCCCCCGGAGAGCATCGAAAAGCTGATAGGCGAAGACATTCCGCTGCAGCTGAATGTCGAATGCTTCAAAAAGCCTCTGCGGAGAAAGCAATATATATCGTGGACAGAAAAGGGATATGTCAGGTATCTCGGCAGCGATATGCATATGCTCGAAACGGGATATAAGGATTGGGTAAAATGCAGAAAGATTTTGGAGAAAAAGGCTAAATGAAAGTGAATGAACAATCCGGAGTAGAACAGAAGCAGCCGCTTGTCTCTGTTATTATGCCTGCGTATAACGCCGAAGAGTACATATCGGAAGCGGTGCAGTCGGTGATGGCGCAGACATATACAAATTGGGAGCTTCTGATTTTGGACGACTGTTCAACGGACAGCACAGCAGACAAAGCAAGGTGCTTTTCGGACCTTGACCCGAGAATAACTCTATACAGCAACCCTAAAAATATCGGTGTTGCTCTGACTCGCAACAAAGGGATGGCACTTGCAAAAGGCAGTTGGGTAGCGTTGCTTGACAGCGACGATATTTGGCATAAAGACAAGCTTGAAAAACAGCTTGTCGCAGCGGAAAATACGGGCGCAGATATTATATATTGCTCATACTCTTTGATGAATAGAAACGGAGAGCATTTGTCGGATTTTATTGTTCCGGAGAGAACATCATATGATGATATGCTTAGAAAAAGCGTGCTGAGCTGTTCTACGGTGCTCCTGCGCAGTTCTATTCTCTCGGCTCACTGTTTCTTTACGAATTATTATCATGAGGACTATGTTTTTTGGCTTGAATTGTTGAAATCGGGATATACTGCGGTTGCAAGTCCGGGTATTCTTGCTGATTACCGCATTGTAGATGGTTCTCGCTCAAACGATAAATTGAAATCCGCAAGAAACAGGTGGCTGATTTATCGAGAAATAGAAAAATTATCCTTAGGAAAGTCTGTAAGGGTTTTTGCGGCGTATGCTTTTAACGGATTTATAAAACATAAGAGGCTGTGATTCGTCTGATGATCGGAGAATAAGTATGTGTGAAAATATAAAAATAATGTTTATATGCGGTGCTTTTTCAAAAGTAAACGAGAAAGAGGTTATCGAACAGTCTAAAAAAAGCGTAGAATTTTCTGCAAATCAAATTCAGCTTAAATTTATCGAAGCTTTTCGCCATGCGGCACATACTGAAGTTATTTCCGCACCGTTTATAGGACATTATCCGAATCAAAGTCGTACTCTTCATTTTCACGGTTTTACAAAGGCACAGAGCCTTTGTAAATATGTTCATTTCAACAACATATGGGGAATCAGCAATATATCCAGAACTTGCGCATTAAAGAAAGCAGTTCGTGATTTTGCGTTACGAGAAAGCGGAAAAAAGCTCATTGTTGTATACAGCGCTCATTATCCTTTTTTGGCAGCTGCTGTTTATGCAAAAAAATTGAATCAAGAGATACAAGTCTGCTGTATAATACCGGATTTGCCTCAATATATGAATTTGGAGCAAAAACGAGGTGTGCTGTACGACTTTTTTAAAAAGCTTGATGTTAAGTCCATTGAGAAAGAAATGGATAGCGTGGATACTTCTGTTGTACTGACGGATGCTATGGCGCACATTTTGCATTTAAACGACAGACCTTATATTGTTTCAGAGGGCATTGTTGAGTCTCTGCCTCAAGAAAATAGTTGCGATAAGCAGAAAGAAACTGTCAATATTGTGTATGCCGGAAAAGTGTATTTTAAATTCGGTATCAAGCTTTTGTTGGATGCATTTTCAAAATTTAAAAATACGAACTATCGCCTTGTTATATGCGGAACCGGAGATGCCGCAGAATATGTAAAAAAATGCGCAAAAGAGGACCATAGAATCACATTCACAGGACAGTTATCTCCCGATGAAGTTCAGAGGTATATTAATTCTGCGACGGTGTTAGTTAATCCGCGTCCGAATAATGAAGAATATACGAAATATTCTTTTCCATCAAAGGACATAGAGTATCTTTTGAGCGGAAAACCGACGGTTGCTTTTATCTTGGATGGCATGCCTGACTGTTATCGGGATTTTATATATGCTGCCGACCGTGATAAAGACCCCGTATCTGCAATTTTTGATGCTTTAAAGAAGGCTGTTATTGCACCGGAGGAAGAAGTTAGAAAACGGCATATGCAGTTTCTTGAGTACACATCGAAAAATCTTCTGGCTTCCGAAATTGTTAGAAAGATTATTGAAGTCAACTTTGACCAAGAGGTTTGATATGCGAAAAATTCGAGTTGTTCAGCAGTATGTAAATGCCGCAAATAACGGTGGTTTGAAAACAGAATACGAAGCATTGAATAACCGAAAAAATTTATTGGACGAATATGAGTTTATCCCGGTGGTGTTGAACAACTGCCATTGCGGACTCAGTCTTTCGGATATCAGATTTTATCGTCGAGCAATTGGCAAAGCGGATCCGGATATCGTCCACATCCGTGGAGCGGGAATGGAAAGCTTGAATGCTGTTCTCGGCGCAAAGCTTTCCGGCAGTGGGAAGATCCTTGTGACCGTTCATGGTATGTTCAGCGATCTGGTGTACTACTCGCCGATAAAGCGCTGGGTATGCAGATATGTGGTGGAACCTATGATCTTTGGCTTATCGGATGGCATTTCCTGCGTCTATGAGCGTGCGGCACAGCGAGACGTGTTTCGGCGATATCGAAAGAAAATGCTTCCGTTTGTGTATAACCGCATGCCACAATACCCCGATTGCAGTGCTGAGGAAAAGCGCGCATTACGCAAGGAACTGAACCTTCCGGAAAATGCAAGAATCGGCATCTATGTCGGCAGGGTCACGAAGGAAAAGGGGTTGTCTTACTTAGTCGATGCGTTAAAGCAGGTGGATGCGTGTTGGCCGCCGGAGCTTTGCCTGTTGATTGTAGGAAACGGCGATTATCTGCAGGAGATGCAGTCTGAGTGTGCTGCATTGCAGCATGCAAAGCGGGTGATTTTCGCTTGGCAGCAGGAACAGATTCAAAAATACCTGAACGCTTCAGATTTCTTTCTTTCTCCCTCCTTGCATGAAAATCTCTCCATTTCTATTTTGGAGGCCTGTGCGGCAAAGCTGCCGTGTCTTGTAACGGATGTCGGCGGAAACAGCGAAATAATCGAAAACGGAAAGAATGGGTTGATGATCAAGCCGTACTCGGCTAAGGCAATCGTCGATGGCATCAAGAAAATGTGCTGTATATCAACATACATTGCATTAGAAAAAAACATATGCAAAACAGATTATCGAAAATTCAGTGGCGAACAAGTAGACAAGCAGCTTGAGTCTGTCTATTCGTATTTATTGAAATTGTGAGGGTGAGCGATGGTTGATAGAAAGGCAAACATAGATTTATTGCGTGTGATGTCTGCAGCTGCTATTGTCATACTTCACTCTGTGACCGCTCCAATGGGTAATGTATCCTCACCTATTCCGCTCTTAACAGAACGGATATTGACGGTTGTTCATTCTCTGACTTTGTGGGCTGTTCCTGCGTTTTTCATTATCACGGGCTATTGTCTACTTTTAAAACCGGAGTGCAATTACAAATACTGTTTTTTTCATATACGTAAATTTGTAATTGTGCTCTTTACGGTTGGATTTTTCTATGCACTACTGGAGGAGATTTACTCTACCGGTATGGTTAACGGTCTTGCTGCTTTTGCTGCATTCAAAAATGTGATTGCAGGGAAACTCTGGGAGCATATGTGGTTTGTATACGCCATTATAGGTATCTATCTTGTGATGCCGGTCGTTCACGGTTTTATCAAGCTAGAGAGAAAGGATTCTTTTATATTAACTGCGATATTATTCGCGTTTAACATTCTATTCCCCGTATTTCAAAAATGGATTCCAATTGGTGTAGAGCTTCCATTCGGCGGATATTTGTTCTATGTATGCTTTGGAGGGCTGATTGCTAAGTACGGGATTCGGAAACGGGAAATAATAGTTATTTTTATTGCTGGCCTGATATCCGTAGTGTATCTAGGTGTTCATTATAACGGAAAAATTGCGGAATCAATTGATTTGCTTGCGGTGTGCATTGTGTCTTTAGCTGTCTTTTTGATATTTGAACACATGAAAATTCAGCCAAGCAAATTATTGCTTACACTTGCTAAATGTTCATGGGGCATATATTTACTCCACCCTTTGATTATAAACGTTGCTCTGAAAGTGCTGAAGATAGATTTTGTTTCCTATATGCCATATGTGAAGATTCCTTTACTGGCAATTTGTACATTTACACTTTCCTTTGTCATTACATATTTGCTTAGGAAAATCCCATTTGTCTCGAAATTGTTTTAACTGTTGCTGCCATAGGCAATGAAAGGAGGCTGCCGTGATTAGTATTGTTGTACCGGCTTATAATGCTGCGGGTGTGATTGAAAGATGTATAGACTCGGTTTTGCGGCAGACCTACCCGGATTTTGAATTGCTGATTATTGATGACGGATCCACAGATGAAACGGCAGAAATCGTGGTAGCAAAAGCCACTCAAGATGCTCGTATTCGTTTGATTCGTCAGGAAAATGCAGGGGTCAGTTCTGCACGGAATACGGGAATATCAGCCGCTTCAGGGCAATTGCTTTGTTTTGTTGATAGTGATGATACGGTATCGGCAAATTATCTGGAGATACTGTATGCGCTGTACAGTCCCGGCGTACTCCCCGTGATCGATGTCGTCCGCAGTGACTGCGACGGCTCTGCGCTAAGTCCCATGCCTGAAGCCTATACGTTGGATGGTGACTGGGTCGATTCATATTTTTGCGGACAGCTCAGATATGGAATTGCTTTTTCTGTCTGTAACAAGCTGTATTCTTTACAGACGATTCGCGAAGAACACATCGGATTTCTGCAGGAGCTGTCTATCGGCGAAGATATGCTGTTTGTTTTTGAGTATCTGCACCATTGTCGGTCGATTCGCTTCAGTAAGGATGCCAGTTACCATTACACCATTGCACCGGGATCGGCCATGTTATCCTCAAGGGATTACACACATCCATACGAAAAGACCTTCGGGGTCATGTCTGAAAAGGGACGTTTTCCCTTGCCAGTCGCAGACAGGACATTATCCCGATGGGCTTTTGACGCGAGTATTATCATTATTGCCAATCCGTTTATCATCGACAGAAACTATGCGGAATTCAAAAAGTGGTGGCGTGAATTTTGTCGGACGGCGCTATACCGTGCCGCCGTTGCTTCGGAAAAGCCATCAGGTTATAAACGAAGAGTTTTGCATTTTGCCTTGCAATCTGAGAACATGATTGCAATATATGTGCTTTTCAGATTGCTGAGATTCGGAAAGAAGAAATAGAAAACGAGGTGATTCCCATTGACTGAGCTGCAAGAAACCGAGTTGGAGCTTTTAAAACAATTCTTATTGGTATGTGAACAGTTTAAATTAACTTATTATCTTGTTTGCGGCAGTGCTCTCGGCGCAGTTAAATATGGTGGCTTTATTCCGTGGGATGATGATATTGATGTTGCACTTCCGAGAAAAGATTATGAGGTCTTCTGCAGAGAGGCTCCAAAGATGCTTCCGGAATGGTGTTTTTTACAAAATTATCATTCAGAGCCTGAATATTATCTTCTTGGGAGTAAGCTGCGCGACAGCAGAACTACATATATAGAGATTATGACAGAACGCCTGAATATTAATCATGGTGTGTTTATAGATATATTTCCGCTGGACGGAAAGTGGAACACCGAGAAGGAACATCAAACATTTCGACGCAAGCGAGCGTCCTTTGAAGCGGCGCGACGCGTCAGATTGAATTATAACCGTCTATCACCGCAGAATATCATTATGGTGCAAACGAATTGGTATTGGTTGCTTTTTCGCCTGTTTGGATATAAGCGTAATACCGCTTCGGAAGTGGAAGCGTTTGATAAATATGTTTCCTCATTTTCACCAGATGCGAGTAGCATCTGGTGTAATCATGCTAACTCGACCTCATCTCTTGAATATGCGCCTAAAGAACAATATGGCGATGGGGTTATGATGAATTTTGAGGGTGTGGAGATTCGCGTTCCGATGCAATATGACGAATATCTGACACAAAAATATGGCGATTGGCGCGGAGAAATACCTGAGAAGGAACAGAAGGGACATCACTATTATGTAAAATGTGATCTGTGTCGACCGTTTACAGATTATATATGCCAACAGTAAAGGAGCAGATAAATTATGATATACCGGGCTACCCGTAAGCTGAAGGCGCTCTTTTATCGCACGATTGTAGAACCGGATATCAAGCGTTCGTTTGCTGAGTGCGGTAAGGAGTCGCATATTGAACTGGGCGGAGATTTTTTTCCATTAACTAACATTCATGTCGGAAATCACGTTTCTATCGGAGTAAATGCACGCTTCTGGACAACAAGGGCTCAAATTTACATTGAGGATTACGTTTTGTTTGGTCCGGATGTTACGATTATTACAGGCGACCATCGCAAAGATGTTATTGGAAAGCATATTATAGAGCTGAAAGACGCAGACAAGACAGAGGAAGATGATCAGGATGTGGTAATCGGGAAAGGCGCGTGGATTGGCGCAGGAACGATTATTTTGAAAGGCGTGCATATCGGAGAAGATGCCATTATCGCGGCCGGCAGCGTTGTGACGAAGGATGTGGCACCTTATACTGTCGTGGGCGGAGTTCCGGCGCATTTCATAAAAGAGCGCTTCTCCGAAGAGCAACTTACAAAGCATGAAAACAGTCAATGTCAATGATTCCGAAACTTATGATTATGCAGAAGGCGGTGATAACGGTGCAGGATAGAATACCATTGATGCTTTTGCTGGCAGCAGGTACGGCATTCACCTCGGTATGGCTTATTGTTCTGCGAAAGCGACTTAAAATGGCATGGTATGCGGCAATACCGCTCGCGATATTTCACACGATCTACGGAGTGTTCACGGTAACGGCGTTTGCCTTTCTCGAGAACGGGTTCAATAAAGAGACTTTTGGCAATATGAGTCTGTTCGGCGGAGTGTTTTTCATGCCGTTGGCATACTGGCTGGGCGCAAAAATCTCGAAGCGCCCGATGCGTGAAGTATTCGACATTTTTACTCCCTGTATGATTTTCACTGTCGTGTGCGCGCGAGTAAACTGCGTTATTTCCGGATGTTGCCTCGGACTTCCGATTCCGGGCCTTGACGGAACGCGATTCCCGACGAGGGAGGCGGAACTGATTTTTTATGTCGTTCTGCTTGCGATTATCTGCCCGCGCATAGTAAAAGGCAGGACGGGCGGAAAGGCCTACCCCGTTTATATGATGAGCTACGGAATATTCCGTTTTATCATCGAGTTTTTCCGCCAAGCGCAAACGGACACTCTTTTCCATTTGTCGCATATGTGGGCAACCTTATCCTTAATAATCGGCATAAGTATTTATGTCGAATTGAATATAAAGGGCAAGAAGTATAAAAACGAAAGGAAGAAGATAAAGAAATGAAAGGAAGAATTACCGAAAGATTTGTGGCGCTGCTCCTTGTAGCTCTCACAATAATGGCTTTTCTGCCGTCCGTCACGCTGCCGTCTGCTGCGGCAACATCCGGCGCGGTTGTCGGACTAAGCGATGAAAATATCGGCTTGAGCTTCACAGGTAATGCGGACAATGCGTGGAGCGCAACCGCTACCGGTGTCATCGGCAAGGTTCGGTCTACGCCAGGTTGCAGTAGCAATGACAACTATCGCTCTACTCTGACGATTACCAACAAGAAGGCCACAAAGGCTACGTTGTCCTTTGACTATGCCGTCGTGGTAAGCGATGGTACGATCTTGGTGAACAATGCCACGGTCACAGCAAACGGCAGCTTCAGCAAGGAGCTTGAAGCCGGAGGAACAGTCGAGGTCGAGATTACGTCCGGCAGCACCGACGCCGACACCATGATTACCATGACCAATGTGAAGTTGGTGTCCGATGTGACTGCAACTACGACTTTCCTGCCTGCCGAAAGCGGCAGTTATACAGTTGACGGCAAAAAGGTTACGGAAAAGTTTTCGAAAACCCAAAGCTCAACGCAGGCATATGCGCTTGTTGCAACTCCTGCAAGCGGGTACAAGTTTTACGGTTGGTACAGCGTAACCGAAGATAAATTATTGTCTACAGATTTACAAACCAGCCTTAATATCGATGCAGACAAGACAATTATTGCTAAGTTTGTTCCTTTGACGACACCGACGTTTGATGTTGACGGCAAATCTTTTATCGATCTTGAAAAGGCTGTAGATTATGCAAGAAAGAGCAGTAAAAAATTAGTTACGTTAGTTGAAGACGGCTCAATAAGCGGAAACTATACCATTCCGTCGGGCATTACGCTGCTGATTCCCTTTGATGAGGCCAAGACCTGCTATACCGCGACTCCGACAGCCACTAGATCCACAGCGGCAGCCAAGCCTTTCCGAACGTTGACCATGGCAGAAGGCAGTTCTATTACGCTTGCAAGCGGAGCGGCTATCAGTGTCGGCGGACAGTACTATGCGGCTCCCGGTGGTTCTAAGGGCACAATCGTCGGCCATTACGGCTTCATAAAAATGGAGTCCGGCAGTGCCATCACCGTGCAGTCCGGCGCAAACCTGTACGCATGGGGCTTCATCTCCGGCAGCGGGTCTGTCACCGTGCAGTCCGGCGGCTCCGTTTATGAGTGGTATCAGGTTCTGGACTTCCGCGGCGGCAGTGCCTCCAGTGAAATGGGTAATAAAGTGTTCCCGTTTAACCAATATGCGGTTCAAAACGTGGAGGTGCCGCTGACGATTTATGCCGGTGCAAGCGAGACGGTTTATACTGCGGTATATGCCATAAAAAAAATCAATCCCACATCAATCCCGTTTATTGGCGAAAACGGCATGTTCAAGCTTGTTTCCGGAAGCCTTACCAAGGCCTATGACGGCAGCACGGACAGAGTTATCTATACGGTCAACGGCACGGCCGAGGTCAACAGCTTGAACCTGAAACTGGCGGGCATGAGCGTCAGCTCCAGCAGCTATGTTTTGCCGCTTACAAATAATATGACCATAAACCTGACCTCCGGCAGCAAACTGACTGTCAATCAGACGGCGGCTCTGCTTCCCGGCGTACAGGCGTCAATTGCAAAGGGCGCCGAATTAAAGGTGTCCAGCGGAAAGAGCATCTATATCTATGATGTGGACGAGTGGGGCGGCTACTGCGGCGCCGGTGACGCACAGTATATGTCGGTAGTCGTTGCCCCCGGTCGGACAGGCAAGCGTGCGCCGCTTGCCGATGCAAAGGTGGATGTCAACGGAAAGCTGACCGCAATCGGCGGCGTTTATACCACCGCAAGCGGTGCGGACATCTGCTCCTCCGAGGGAACCGGTCAATATGTTCAGCAGGGTGCACCCGGCACGGAAACAAAAACATATCAGTATACGCAAAAGTCCGGCGTGAAAGCCCACGAGATTCCAATTACCCCCGCAAGGCTTCACAACGCCGACGGCAGCTATGCCGACACGAAAGACGCGCACTCGGATACTACATTCTATTATTCAAACGGTGTGTGGGGAACTGCCAAGCCCTGCGATCATAAAAATACCGAAATCCGCAACGCGAAGGACGCAACCTGCACCGAGCCCGGCTACACCGGCGACACCTACTGCAAGGATTGCGGCAAGAAAATAGGCACCGGCACGGCTATTCCCGCTAAGGGACATAAGGAAGTTGTCGATCTTGCCGTTCCGGCGACCTGCGAAGAGCCCGGAAAGACCGAGGGCAAGCACTGCTCGGTCTGCAACGAAGTTATTGTCAAGCAGGAAGTTATTCCCGCCAAGGGGCATACGGAAGTTATCGATCCCGCGGTAGAGCCGACCTGCACAAAGACGGGACTGACCGAGGGTAAACACTGCTCGGTCTGCAACGAAGTTATTGTCAAGCAGGAAGTAATTCCCGCCAAGGGGCATACGGAGGTTGTACGCGATCAAAAACCTGCGACCTTAACCGAGGACGGATACACGGGCGACACATATTGCTCGATTTGTAACGCAAAGCTTAAGACCGGTGAGATTATTTATCACGAAGGTTGGCGAAAGAACGGCGACAATTATTATTACTATCAGGATCAAGAACCTGTCACTGGTATAGTTCGTGTTCCGTATCCGTCGGAAGAACTGTTGCCCGGTTATGGTCCGGATGCAGAAGATGCAGAGGTTAATGTGCCCGGGAAGGAAGGAAATCCGGACAACTACGATTATCCCGATCACGAAAGCGCGCTGTTTGTTTTCGACGAAAACGGAGTATTTCAGAAAGAAAAAAGCGGCATGTACGATGACAATGGAGTTACTCGCTGGATTGAAAACGGTATGGTTGTTTGGCATGCGGGTCTTGTGAAAGACGGAGATGATTTCCGTTACTTTAAGCGAAACGGCATGGTCGCCAATATTGAAACCTACGTTGCAAAAACAAACGGTTTGTTGAAAGCGGCAAAGTACACCTTCGATGCGGATGGCAGGCTGATGAAGCTTGAGGGACTCAATGAAGATTTGAATGGAAATCTTTGCTACTATGTTGACTATGTTAAGAACTATGCAGGGTTAGTGGAAAAAGACGGCAGTTTCTACTATATTGCCAGCGATCTCAAGGCAGTAAAGAATTGCACATATTATGTCACCAAAACAAACGGTCTTAAAGATCCAGGTTACTACACCTTTGATTCTGACGGAAAGATGGTTATCAAGGATGGAATAGTAGAAGAGAACGGTGACATTTATTACTATGTAAACGGAGCAAAGGTTGCAGCAGGTTTAATAGAGTGGGAAGGCAATTATTATTATTTTGCCAGCGACCTTAAAGCAGTAAAGAATGCCAAACATTTTGTCTTCGCTGATAAGTCAAACGGTTTGAAACCGGCCGGATGGTATTGGTTCAATTCCGACGGGACGATGTTCCTTGACGGAATACTCGAAGAGAACGGCACAAAGTACTATTATAAAGACGGTAAAAAGAACTATGCTGGTCTGATAGAGATTGAAGGATCTTACTACTATGTCAAGAGCGATTGCTCTTTGGTTTGCGGACGTAGTTACTATGTAACCAAGACCAATGATCTCATGCCGAACGGAACATACACTTTTGATGAAGATGGCAAGATGAAAATCAAGAACGGTATTTATCGAGAAAAATTGGGTGACGGAAAAGAATATCTGTTCTACTATGTGGATAATGTACGTCAGATTAATACCGGACTTGTGCAGCTTGATGACGGCAGTTATATCTATGTACGTAGCGGTGCAAATCTTGCAATTGGTGATTATTATGTTACCAAAACCAACGGTCTCTTGCCCAATGGAGTTTATACCTTTGGTGATGACGGAAAAATGATAATAAATCCGTAAATGCAGATGAACGGTATACAGGGTTAGTTAAGCCCTGTATACTGCTGTGCTTTTTTGAAAGGAGCACTTATGAGGCTATCACATATATTAAAATTTGTTATTCCGGCTCTTGTGCTGTGTATAATTTTCTTTATATTTACCGGATGCAATGGTAAATCAAATACAAATGAATCTCAGACCGAAAATACAAACAGTTTGGCTGAGATAAAAACCGGAATGGGTACACTTTATATACCTGAGAAGTATGAACAACGTATACAGACAACAATAACCAAGGGTAAAGATAGCTGCACGGTCGACTTTTTCTCTGTTTTAGACGAAAAACAGTATGATCTTTTTAGAGTAAGTATTGGAGAAGAGATCGGTCAACGTGTTGGAACAATTACAGGAAAGAAAAACGTTTCACGTGATGTTTTTGTTGAAGTTTACGATTTAGGAGATCTCAGTGGTTTATCGCGGGATAAATCCGATCAGCTTTATGCTATGCAGGAATCAGTCAATACTGTTGTTGAAAATTTGAAATAAAGTTTGGAAAGGAATGATAAAATGCAAAAATCAAGGACAGCAAAAGTTATATCGCTAATTTTAGCGATAATCATGCTCGTCGGCATTTTTCCGGCGTCTGTTCTGGCAGATACCGGAGACAAAGTCAACAGTTATGACGAATTCATAACCGACCTGACCTGTCTTGAGGAATATGCCAACGAGTATGTCAGCGAGCATCCCAATGAGGATACTGCGGCACTTGTAATCAACTATGTTCGCAGCGGAGTGGAAAAATATACCTCAGGCACATGGACTACGTTCTGTGGCCCGGAAAACACTGCGTTCGTTAACTTCGTTGCACAGCAGGATGAAGTCAACGGCACATTTGCCGCAAAGCTTCGCAGCCTTGATAAGTTCACCCTGCCGAACGGTGACGAGGTTGAATTTGCGCATATGTTCGGCGCAATGGATATGGCATATCATACCGGAAACCAAAAAACCGCAGATCTCGGCAGCTGGGCGGGCGATATATGCGACCTTGTTCAGCTCACCACCAATGCGGGAATAAGCGGTACGGTTGAAGAGATGGCCGAGGAAATACGTACGAAAAACGATAGATATTTCCTTTATGATCATCCCGATCCGGAGGTTCATTCTTTCGGTATTCTCGATCTGTACGGAGATCTTGATGCTTTCTATATTCTCAGAAAGCTTAGCTTAAACGGCTCGATAAGTTCCGTGATGAAAAACTATTTCACGAAGAATCTCAATGACGGACTTCGCGCCAAGTTCTTCCTCGACAACAGATTTGACGGCCTGTCTCAGAATGATGATATCAGAGACGCCGTTTATGAGACGTATTGCGCCAACGAGGGCGTGAGGACTCTCGAGGGAACATATCTCCCCAACGGAGTTAATCCGGATATAAGAAAGGCCTGCTGCTATGCTTTTGCAGATTATCTTTACGAGACGGCAAAGAATCTGCTCAGCAACTCTTATTACAAGGTCTTCTCCAGCAAAAAGTCTAACATTGCTCCCGGAGTTACGCAGGAGATAAAATACGCAACATCCAAAGATAACAAACAGCTTGTTTATTATCTTGCCACAGCGGATATTACGAGAGACGACGTCAATGTCTATACGAACTACAACGACAACAATCCGGCTGCCGGATGGAAGATGTCTCGTGTCAGCGACCAGGTGAATGCGGCGCAGAAAAGGCATTCAAACCCCGACGATCCCGATAATTACATCGAAAACTATAATGCGGTCGTGGGTGTAAATGCGGACTTCTATGACATGAGCAATGGCGTACCGCACGGTGCTTTGATTATGGAGGGTGTTGTATACCATGATCTTGGCAGCGAGAACTTCTTCGGTATTCTTAAGGACGGTACACCGATAATAGGCGGAAGAAAAGAGTGGAATGCCAACAGCGGTAATATACAGGATGCGGTCGGCGCAGATGTATATCTCGTCAAAGACGGAAAAATAGTACCTGAAGCCGGCAGCAACTACTACTCAAGCCGAGCACCCCGTACCTGTGTCGGCATTACCTATGACGGTCAGATAGTGCTTATGACGCTCGACGGACGCCAGGAGCCGTTCTCGGCGGGCGGCAGCTTCGTTGAGATAGCCCAGATAATGTACGACGCAGGCTGCGTTGTGGCGGTCAACCTTGACGGCGGCGGATCAACGACCTTTGCCGCAAAATCGGAGGGCGCCGAAAATGTATCTGTTGTTAACAGACCTTCTGACGGATATGAGAGGTCGGTCGGCACATCGCTGCTGGTGGTTTCCACCGCAAAGCCGTCAAATGTATTTGATCATGCGGTAGTTTTGGCAGATTATGATTATCTTACAGTCGGAACCGAGCTTGACATCGATGTCAGGGGCGTTACTGCTACCGGCGGGGCGATTTCCATCCCGGAAGGCGCAACTCTTAAAATCTCGGATGAGAGCATAGGAACTATATCTGCCGGCGGCACGTTCACTGCAAAAAATCTCGGTGATGTGAAAATACAGCTTGTGGCGCAGGACGGAACGGTTCTCGGCTCGAAAACCTTACATGTTGTTGAACCGACAGATCTTAAATTTAAAAGAGAGAGCGTAAATGCTATATTCGGAAAAGCCGAGGAGCTTCCGCTTGAGGCGTCTTATAACGGAAATGTTGTTAAGATAAACCCCGGTGACGTTCAGTTTGGCTTTGTAAAAATAACGCTTGTGTCTATCGGTCAGGTTGAAGGCGGAAGCGTCAATACGACAAAAACGGAGTTGGTCTTCGATTATCCTGAAGCCGGCACCGTTAACGGCTTTAATTTTACTCCTAAGGAAGACAGCACTTTGCGTACACTGACCATCGGCGCAGTGCTGAAAAGCAAGCTTCCCGAATTCCAGAATGCGATAAACAGCGAGTACGCAAGAGTATACCAGGAGGCATTGTCAAAGGGCTACACGAAAGAAGAGGCTGCTATTCAGGCTCAAACTGCCGGAATAAATAAGGCTCTCAGCATAGCTGCCAAGCTCACGGTTTACCTCTATAGCGAAGACGAGGCGAGCTTCGATTTTTCGGAGGCTACCGGCGGAAGCGCCCTGATGGCATGGAAACGTAATGTTTCAAATTCTTACTATAACGAAACTGAAAATGCATATTATGCGATAGATTCTAACACCCAGTCAGAAATATCATATACATTTGCAGTCGATATGTCAAAGGTGTCTATACCGGAGAAGCTCACGGGGCTGTTATATATGCTCCCGGGAGGAGATCAGGAAGGCCGCACGGCATGGGATTTCCTGCTTCAGTTGGCCGAGCGTATAAGCCCGCTGACTACCGTTTCAATAAGCATAACTGTTCCGGAAGGCTTTACTGTGGATACCTCAAAGCTCAGACTTGCAAACGAGTATTTCACTCTTACCTCCGCTAAGGTTGAGGGCAACAAGCTTACTATAGTATGTAACTTTAAAGAGCAGTCCGAGCCGATAAATCCGACAACCGCAAATCCGCTCTGCGTTCTTACCGGACTTAAATTTATACCTAAGGACGGTGCTGCATGGTCTGAGGACGGAAAGCTTGACTTTACACTCAACGGACAGCTTGACTACGATATCTATGCACATTTCCATGTTCTCAAGACACTTGCTCAGCAGGAAGAGTATCAGCAAAAATACGGACTGTATCCCTATGACAACAGTGCAAACATCAACGGCGACTACGGTGCTCATTTCATGGATACGGCAGACAGCTTTTCCGATAAGTTTGTTTTCGTGAAGAAAAGCAAGGACGGCTGGAGCAGAGAAAACGGTCTCTGGTCTTTCTACCGCAACGGCAACACCTTGACCGGTATCCAGAAGCTTCCCAGCCATGTTGAAGGTGAGACCGGAGAGTATTGGTATGATCTCGGTACTCAGGGCAGCTGCACCGATAAGCTGACAGGACTGTTTGAATATGAGGGCGATTTGTACTATGCAATCAACGGCGAAACGAAGGATGGCTGGAGAGAGATCGATAAAGACGGCAGTAGATACCACTATTATTTTGATCTAAAAACACATAAGGCAGTAGACGGTGTTCAAAAAATACGTACGATTATTACTGAAAACGGAAAACAGTACAGCAAGAATTTGAAATATACTTTTGAAAATCATATTCTTGTGCGTGGAGATTGGATTACAGTCAGTACCGGTCGTCGATATTACTGGGCTGGACAGCCTATTGTCAGAAAATGGTGGACTGTGGATGGCAAGCGTTATTATTTTGGGTATCACGGCGATGCTCTTGTAGGATTTTGCGAAGTACCAAGAGCAAACAGTGGTCAAGGAGCTGATTTTTACTTATTTGATGCAGAAGGTGCATTGATTGTTCAGCCCGGACTTTATCGATTAGGCAATGATTTACCGTACATTGCCAGTGGGTTTAGTGCCGGAGATATTGTATGTTTCGATGACAGCGGCATGGCAGTCTTTGCTGGTCTCGTCTATGGTGATGACGGATATCTTTATTACATTAACGGAAACCTGAAAGCAGTTAAGAACGGTAAGTATTGGGTTACTAAAACTAACGGTATTGTTAAATCAGGTTTACAGCGAGATTTTGATGCTCAAGGAAGAATGATTGTAAGAAATGGTATTTTACCTCTCAACGGTAATGGTGTGCCTGTTTACTATGTAAATGATGATGTTCAGTATGATCTCGGTCTGGTCAGAATGGAAGATGGCCGTATGATTTATGTGAACCCAGATGCTACTTTAAAAGCCAACGGTACTTACTACCTTAGTAAAACCAATGAAATTCTTCCACAGGGCTACTATGCATTTGACAGTAATTGTATTTTGCAACTCAACGGATGGTTTACCTGCGATCAAGGCAAAACTTATTATCAGAATGGGATCATGCATGGAGCCGGCTGGGACAAAATCGAAGATTCTTTCTATTATTTCAACAGCGATAGCTACATTGTCACTGGTATAGTTCGTGTTCCGTATCCGTCGGAAGAACTGTTGCCCGGTTATGGTCCGGATGCAGAAGATGCAGAGGTTAATGTGCCCGGGAAGGAAGGAAATCCGGACAACTACGATTATCCCGATCACGAAAGCGCGCTGTTTGTTTTCGACGAAAACGGAGTATTTCAGAAAGAAAAAAGCGGCATGTACGATGACAATGGAGTTACTCGCTGGATTGAAAACGGTATGGTTGTTTGGCATGCGGGTCTTGTGAAAGACGGAGATGATTTCCGTTACTTTAAGCGAAACGGCATGGTCGCCAATATTGAAACCTACGTTGCAAAAACAAACGGTTTGTTGAAAGCGGCAAAGTACACCTTCGATGCGGATGGCAGGCTGATGAAGCTTGAGGGACTCAATGAAGATTTGAATGGAAATCTTTGCTACTATGTTGACTATGTTAAGAACTATGCAGGGTTAGTGGAAAAAGACGGCAGTTTCTACTATATTGCCAGCGATCTCAAGGCAGTAAAGAATTGCACATATTATGTCACCAAAACAAACGGTCTTAAAGATCCAGGTTACTACACCTTTGATTCTGACGGAAAGATGGTTATCAAGGATGGAATAGTAGAAGAGAACGGTGACATTTATTACTATGTAAACGGAGCAAAGGTTGCAGCAGGTTTAATAGAGTGGGAAGGCAATTATTATTATTTTGCCAGCGACCTTAAAGCAGTAAAGAATGCCAAACATTTTGTCTTCGCTGATAAGTCAAACGGTTTGAAACCGGCCGGATGGTATTGGTTCAATTCCGACGGGACGATGTTCCTTGACGGAATACTCGAAGAGAACGGCACAAAGTACTATTATAAAGACGGTAAAAAGAACTATGCTGGTCTGATAGAGATTGAAGGATCTTACTACTATGTCAAGAGCGATTGCTCTTTGGTTTGCGGACGTAGTTACTATGTAACCAAGACCAATGATCTCATGCCGAACGGAACATACACTTTTGATGAAGATGGCAAGATGAAAATCAAGAACGGTATTTATCGAGAAAAATTGGGTGACGGAAAAGAATATCTGTTCTACTATGTGGATAATGTACGTCAGATTAATACCGGACTTGTGCAGCTTGATGACGGCAGTTATATCTATGTACGTAGCGGTGCAAATCTTGCAATTGGTGATTATTATGTTACCAAAACCAACGGTCTCTTGCCCAATGGAGTTTATACCTTTGGTGATGACGGAAAAATGGTTATCTCTTAAATGAGATATAATTAATCGAAGCCCGCAGTCTCCACTGTGGGGGCTGCGGGTGGATTTATGCTTTGTAGAACGAAAAAATCCGAAAAAATTATTAAAAATGCATCATGGCTTATATTATGCAGAATAGTACAAACTCTGCTGAGTTTTATAATCGGTACGCTGTCCGCCAGATATCTTGGACCGGCAAATTATGGAATTATCGACTATGCTGCCGCAATTGTATCATTTATGGTTCCTGTTGTTCAACTTGGGCTTCGTTCCACCCTTGTTCATGAAGTTATTTCTGCTCCGGATAACGAGGGAAAAGTACTCGGAACGTCATTGCTCATGAGCACGATGACGAGTTTATTCGGAATCTTAGGTGTGTTTGCTTTTACAGCAGTTGCCAATGCCGGAGATCGAGAAATGATGCTTGTTTGTGTGTTGTACAGTGTTTCACTTATATTTCAATCAACTGAAATGCTTCAATACTGGTTTCAGGCGAAACTGATGTCAAAATATGTTGCTGTTATGTCTCTTTCGGCATATGTGGTTGTTTCGGCGTATCGTTGCTTTTTGCTTGTTACTCAAAAAAGTGTATTTTGGTTTGCACTCTCACAAGCGTTGGATTATTTTTTAATATCTGTTTGCTTGTATATAATATACAGAAAAAAATCCCATCAAAAATTAACGGTTTCTTTTCTACTTGCAAAACAATTATTTCAAAGAAGTCGGTACTATATTGTTTCAGGTATCATGGTTACGCTTTTTTCGCTTACTGACCGAGTTATGATTACTCTTATGTTGGGAAAAGCGGCAAACGGTTTCTATTCTGCGGCGGTTACATGTGCGTCACTTAGCCAGTTTGTTTTTGCAGCTATAATTGATTCAATGAGGCCTTCAATTTTAGAAACAAAAAAATCAAATGATACTTTGCACTATCATGAATATATTTCTTTGCTATATTCCATTATAATGTATTTGGCAATTGTGCAAAATGTGCTATTGACAATTGCTTCTCCACTTGTTATTAAAATAATCTATGGAACGAAATATATACCTGCTGTTTCAACATTAAGGATAGTTACTTGGTATACCTCATTTTCCTATATGGGTTCTGTTCGCAACATATGGATCTTAGCTGAGCAAAAGCAAAAAATACTTTGGAAAATTAATCTAACAGGTGCATTGCTGAATATAGCTCTAAATTACATCTTGATACCGATTATCAATATCAATGGGGCAGCCATCGCGTCGGTGGCAACGCAGTTTTTTGTAAATTTTGTATTGTGTATGGTTGTTCCTTCGTTGCGTCCTGTCGGACGACTGATTTTCAGGGGAATAAATCCTGTTAATTTAAAGATTTTGTGGTCTAAACAGTTTCAAAATTCCAGACATGGTATAAAAACTGATTGATTGGAGCGTATACAATGTCACAGTTTGAGAACAAAACCCTTTTAATTACCGGCGGAACCGGAAGTTTCGGTCATGCCGTACTTGACAGATTCTTGGGGACGGATATAGAAGAGATAAGAATACTCTCTCGCGATGAGAAGAAGCAGGACGATATGCGTCACACTTATCAAACTTTGTATCCGGATTGCGCGAATAAAATTAAGTTTTATATAGGCGATGTTCGTGACTACCGTTCTATCGCTCCGGCGTTCCGCGGAGTGGATTATGTGTTTCATGCAGCGGCTTTGAAGCAGGTTCCGTCCTGCGAATTTTATCCCATGGAGGCCGTGAAGACAAATGTTATCGGTTCAAATAATGTTATAGACGCCTGCGTGGAAAATCATATCAAAAAAGCTGTGTTTCTTTCGACGGACAAGGCGGCGTATCCGATAAACGCTATGGGTATGACAAAAGCTGTGATGGAGAAGAATGTTATTGCGCGGTCACGTCAGATGTTGGCAGATGATCCCGTGCTGTGCCTGACACGTTACGGTAATGTTATGGCATCACGCGGATCGGTGATCCCTCTGTTTTGCGAGCAGATTGAAGATGGAAAGCCGCTTACTGTTACAAATCCCGACATGACGCGGTTTATGATGACGCTCAACGATGCGGTGGATCTTGTGTTATATGCGTTTTCAAACGCAGAACAGGGCGATTTGTTTGTTCAAAAAGCCCCTGCCGCAACAATTGAAACACTTGCGCGTGCGATTCTTGAGTTGAAACACTCGGATGTCGGAGTGTCGGTTATAGGCACGCGTCACGGAGAAAAGCTCTACGAGGTGCTTGTGACGGCGGAAGAAATGCTCAGAGCCGAAGACCTTCCCGGCTTTTTTCGCATACATGCTGATAACCGCGACCTTAATTACGACAACTATTTTAAAAACGGCAACAAAGATTTAGAGATTGCCGAACAGTATACTTCACACAATACGGAGAGACTCAATGTGGATGGTATGAAACGGCTGCTTAAAAAGCTTAAACTGTTTGGGGGTAATTGTTGATGAATATACTTGTTACCGGAGCTCGCGGATTTGTCGGTAAGAACTTTGTTGAATCGTTAAAAAACATAAAATACAACAAGGATCGCACAAGACCGGAACTCAAAATAGATGATATTTTTGAGTATGACATCGATACGGATCACGATTCACTTGAACAATTTTGTGAATCTGCGGATTTTATTTTTGACTTTGCCGGCGTGAACAGACCGAAAGACAGCCGCGAGTTTACGTCGGGAAATGTGGGCTTTACATCGGAGCTGATTGGATTGCTCGAAAAGCATGGAAACGCCTGCCCGATTGTTTTTTCGTCATCCGTTCAGGCGACTCTTGCCGGACGGTACGCAAACAGTGAATACGGAAAATCAAAGCTTGCGGCGGAGAAGTTGTTATTCGATTATGCAAACAGAATAGGTGCACGTGTGCTCATATATCGTTTCCCAAATCTTTTTGGAAAGTGGTGCCGCCCCAACTACAACAGTGCTGTAGCGACATTTTGCAACAATATTGCAAACGGGTTGCCGATAACTGTCAGCGATCCGGATATTGAGTTGGAGCTGCTATATATCGACGATCTTGTCGATGAAATGCTGAATATAATGAGCGCCAAAGAACATAGGTGCGATTTTGACGGTATAGACACAGTGGAGTCGGATGACGGAAAATTTTGTACCGTTCCTACCACGTATCACGTGACGCTCGGCACAATAGTTAAACTGTTAAATCTGTTTGACAGTCAGCCCGACACGTTGATAATACCCGATATGCCGTTCGAAAGCTTTGAAAAAAAACTGTACAGCACCTATCTCTCATATTTACCGCGCGAAAAAACCATATCTGCGTTGAAGATGAACATTGATTCTCGCGGCAGCTTTACGGAGTTGCTGAAAACGGTAAACTGTGGGCAGTTCAGTGTCAATATATCAAAGCCCGGTATAACCAAAGGTCAGCATTGGCACAACAGCAAATGGGAGATATTTATTGTTGTTTCGGGTCGTGCGCTGATACAGGAGAGATGTATAGGCTCGGACGAGATACTGAACTTTGAAGTCAGCGGAGACAATATAGAGGCGGTTCGTATGCTCCCGGGATATACGCATAATATAATAAATCTCAGCGACAGCGAGGATCTGATAACGCTTATGTGGGCAAACGAGCAGTTTGATCCTTCGCACCCCGATACATTCGGAGAGGCGGTGGAATGATGAAGGACTTTGAAAATTTGAGCTTTAAAAATAACGGAAAGCTGAAGCTTCTGATAATAATAGGCACGAGACCTGAGATAATCAGACTCTCAGCCGTGATAACAAAATGCAGAAACTATTTTGATTGCATACTCGCCCATACCGGCCAGAATTATGACTATAGTCTGAACGGAGTTTTTTTTCATGACCTGAAACTTGATGATCCGGACGTGTATATGGATGCCGTCGGAGATGATCTTGGTTCAACGATAGGCAATATAATAAATTATTCATATAAGCTTATGAGTAGGATAAAGCCTGATGCATTGCTTATACTCGGCGATACGAACTCATGCCTTTCGGCAATCTCGGCTAAGAGGCTTCATATTCCCATATTCCATATGGAGGCGGGAAACAGATGCAAGGATGAGTGTCTGCCGGAGGAGACGAACCGCCGTATAGTTGACATAATTTCCGATGTTAATCTGGCTTATTCGGAGCACGCGCGCCGTTATCTTGCCGAGTGCGGACTTCCCAAGGAAAGGACATATGTTACCGGCTCTCCGATGGCAGAGGTGCTTCACGCAAATCTTAAAGAAATAGAGAAAAGCGATGTCCTCGAGCGACTGGGTATCAGTGCCGGTAAATATATTTTACTCTCTGCCCACAGGGAAGAAAATATTGATACGGAGAAGAATTTTCTGTCATTGTTTTCTGCGATAAACGAGCTTGCAGATAAGTATGATATGCCGATACTGTATTCGTGCCATCCGAGAAGCAGGGAGAGACTTAAAAACAGCGAATTCGTTCTTGACAGCCGAGTGCACTGCCATGAGCCGTTCGGATTCCACGACTACAACAAGCTTCAGCTCAATGCGTTTGCGGTCGTTTCCGACAGCGGTACATTGCCGGAAGAAAGCAGTTTCTTTACGAGCATAGGAAAGCCGTTTCCGGCGGTCTGCATAAGAACCTCCACAGAGCGTCCGGAGGCGCTTGAAAAAGGCTGCTTTGTGCTCGCCGGGATAGATAAGCCTGAGCTGCTGGGCGCGGTGCAGTTAGCTGTTGAGATGAATGCAAATTCAGATTTCGGTGCTCCTGTTGCAGATTATACGGATGAAAATGTTAGCGGCAGAGTTGTGAAAATCATCCAGTCGTATACGAGTATTGTTAATAAGACAGTGTGGAAAAAACAGTAAATTTAATTTTGTGACTGATTTAACGATTTGCAGAGCTTTAGTATGGTATATGATCTGTTTTTTTGGAGTTGATAAGTTAGTATGATGGAAAATTTTGGGAAAGAAGAGCAGCGAAAAGTTTCCGGCGGAGAACTCATTATGGTCTCGCTTGGATGCATATTTCTTTCGGCTCTCATCTGCTTGGGTCAGATAACCGCTAACGTGATACTCATCGCTGCTTTTTTTGCGGGTTTGCTCGCAATATGCATTTGGGCCTGCATGAAGGATATAATACTTCCCATACTGTTGTATTTTCTCCCGTGGAGTCCGCTGATGAAGTTTTATAAGGGTGGAATATCTTTTTTTACTGTCATGCTGTTGGTCGTATGTTTAGCGGCTCTGATAAAAAACAAAATGTCACTGAATATGTACCAAATAGTGTTAACGGCTATGATAGCGATTTTGACCGCAATAGCTAAAATGGTACAGGAAAATGATATAGCAAACTCATATATATTTTTTCTTGCGATGCTTTTTCTGCTCCCGTGTATAACAAAGCGTATCGATAGCGACTCATTTAATGAGACAACAATCTTTTTTACATTAGGAATAATCACGGCAGCGTTGTCGGCTCAACAGCTTGTTGTGTACCATAATATAGCACAATATATCACTGTCGATTCATATCTGACAATAACCAGACTTTCCGGATATTACGGAGATCCCAATTTTTATTCTGCCCATATCACGGCATGCCTTGCCGGAATTCTGATGTTGCTGAGCCGTGAAAAAGATAGGGTCAGGCAAGCAGTGCTTATTATTGCGGCAGTTCTTCTCGTTTATTGCGGAATGCTGTCTGCGTCAAAAATGTTTGTTATTGTTTTGGCATGCCTGTTCTTTTTTTGGATACCGGTTCTTATGGAAAAAAGCGGCAGAGGTAACGGCAGACTTAGAATGTTTGTCGGAATTCTGTGCGCAGGCGGAATATTTCTGTCATCCTCTGCATTTAAAGAGCTGTTTCGTATAATAGACGACAGATTCGCTTATGCGGCAAATGTTTCTCAGATTACCACAGGACGCACCGATATTTGGAAGAACTACCTAAATTATTTTATTGAGAATATTGATGTTACCATTTTGGGAGAGGGCTATACGCCGATAAATTTAAACGGTCGAGCTTCTCACAATACGGTTATACAAGTTGTATTTCAATTCGGACTGATAGGCATTCCTCTGCTTGCGGCGTGGATGTACTTTTTTCTTAAAGATATATTTCAATCTGCGGAAAAATCAAAAACAGATTGGAGATATGCTATGTTAATGTGTGTCGGCGTGGCGCTTCCTTGGATGAGCCTTGACATACTGTTTTTTGATGAATTTTTTCTTATGTCGCTGTACGCAGCCGTCGGTATTACGTGTATGTCGAAAAGCGAGCCTATGCCCGGCGGAGCCGTAGCATAATTAAACTTGCAGGGATTCATCCGCGCCGTGTTAAAAACTCGGGGAACTCCGCTGTTGGATGAAGAGCGCTAATGTAATCTGAGAGAGCTTCAATTAAGAGAATGCAAAGGAACAGATATTTTGCTTTTTAAAGCAGCTATTTGCTTACAGTGACATGATATTTCGGCAATTAACAAACCGAGCGGTAAGACCCGAATCTTATCGCTCGGTTATTTTTTTCACGTCAATGTTGCCGGGAGGTGCAACACCTGTTTGAATTTCTGACCTCCGCATTGCTTCTGTGGGAAAAGTTAATTCGCATAGAGATTATTCCGAGACGGCGATGCTTGCAAAGCGCTGATATACGCGGGAGGTAGAAAAATTCAAAAAGACATGGTAAAATATTCTTGTAAGAACGCAAAAGCGGGCAATGTTAATTTGCGTTGCTTGAAGCAACGCCGCTTCCTGCACTATAATGAGAGTGCAAAGGAGGAATTCACAATGTTTCAAGATAATTTAAAAGCGCTTCGAAAGAAAAAAGGTATCACACAGGAAGAGCTGGCGGCAAGGCTGAATGTCGTAAGACAGACCGTTTCAAAATGGGAAAAAGGTCTTTCCGTTCCCGACTCCGAGCTGCTGATAAAGCTGGCGGAGATTTTAGAGGTGCCGGTAAGCCGGCTGCTCGGTTCTAAAATCGAAGAGGAAGAACAGCCGGACGATTTGGCGGAACAGCTTTCCCGAATCAACGAGCAGCTTGCAATCAAAAACAGGCGGGCGAGAAGAGTCTGGAAAGCGATAGCCTTCATCGTCGACGGCGTTATTGCCGTATATGTCCTGATTTTAATTCTTGCAACCGTCTTTTCCTTTTCGCCCGACCAATCCGGCACAACAGCAGGCAGTTCGCAGTCTGTCGAGACAATCGTGGAAAAAGGCTGAAAATCGGACACTTTTATAACTGCGGTGAGGGAAACATCTTGTGCTGCAACTGTTTCTCCCGAGTTTTTAGGTAGAAAAATCCACAAAGTATATGGTATAATATTTGAGATTTAAAATGATAATTTGAAGCTCGCGGAGAACAGCATAGGATTGATTTTATTATTAAAATCAATGAAAATTATATCAGACGTATAATTCGGAGGATACTCATGCGCAGAAGAGACAGAGAAGTAACGGAACTTAATGAAATCATACATATACTTGATTCGGGCAAGGTTTTGCACCTCGGCTTAGTGGATCAAGGAAAACCTTACATCGTTCCCATGAACTACGGCTATGTTTTTGAAGACGGCAAACTTGTTTTTTATGTGCACGGTGCATTGAAAGGTCGCAAACTTGACATCATCAGAGACAATCCTGATTGTTGTGTTCAAATCGAGTGTGATGTTCAACTGTTTAAGGGAAGAGTGGCTTGCCAATACGGTTGCAGTTATTATTCTCTTGACGGATTTGGAACTGTAAAGATTGTGGAAGTGTCCCAAGAAAAAATGAAGGCAATGAGTGCATTGATGAAAACACAAACCGGTAAGGATTTTGAGTTTAACGAGCAACTTGTTTCAATTGTCAGTGTCATTCGAATTGAGTGTGATTATTACACTGCAAAGCACAGACCGTTGCCGGTAAATCCGGTAGTATAAGGTAAAGTATATCATGACTTGTCGGTTTACAAGTAAATCATTTTCATCCAACCGCTGCGGAGCAATCCCCGGCGGTATTTTTATGCCGCTTTATTTAATTTAAATTACAGTGCGCCGTACTTTTTTACGGCTGCTTCGATCATGCTTGCCGTCTGTGTCACAATGCGGTCGTCCTGCGGACAAAGCCCTGTCAGAGGTGCGCGAACGCCGCCCAAATCCAGACCCTTATACCGTTTCAAATACTCCTTCATTACGGCGTATAGGTTCGCGCGTCCGCCCAGCATGGCTTCAATGATACGAACAATATCGCCCTGAAGCTGCTGCGCTTTTTCAACCTGATTTGCTTGCAGAAAACGGCGAACGGCGAGGAACAGCTCGGGCATTACGGCATAGGTTCCGCCGATTCCTGCCTCCGCGCCCATCATCAGCCCTGCGGCGAGCTGCTCGTCGGGGCCGTTGAATACAATGAAATCCTCTCCGCCGATGTCCTTGAAATCCCGTATATCCTGCACGCTGACCGAGGAATTTTTCACGCCGATGACATTGGGATTTTTAAGCATCTCCCTGAGAAGGGAATGGCTGAGCGCGACACCCGCAAGCTGCGGAATGTTGTAGATTATAAACGGCGTATTACAGGCGGCGCCTGAAATTGTGTTCCAGTAATCGGCAATGGCATATTCGGGCAGATGAAAATAAATAGGCGGAATGGAGGCGATGGCATCCACGCCCAAATGCTCCGCATATGCCGCCAATTCGGCGCTGTCCCTCGTGTTGTTGCAAGCGACATGGGCTATGACCGTCAGCTGTCCGCCGACTTCCTCCATGACGGCCTTCAAAGCTTTCTTGCGCTCCTCGACACTGTGATAGATGCATTCGCCCGAGGATCCGCCTACATACAGCCCCTGAACGCCCTTGTCCGCCAAATATCGGGCGAGTTTTTTGTTTTGCTCAATGCTTACTTCTCCGTTCGAATCATAGCAGGCGTAGAATGCCGGGATGATTCCTTTAAATTTATCGATTCTGCTCATGAAATTACGACCCTCTTTTTATTTTACGGACGTTCTTCGGTCCGATATTGACTTTTCTCAAAGCACACTTAAAGCGCGAAAATCGATGCAGCGACCGCTGCCGATGCGGCGTTTTGCATTAATTTTCCCTTATGCGCGCAAAAAAAGAAAGGGTCTCGCAAGTGCTGAACATGCCTTAGCCCGCAGCTTACGTCCCCGACGCCTCATGCGTTCGCCCTTTCCGAGTAAAATATAGCATAGCAAAAAAATGAAGTCAAGCGTTTTGCAAAACACTTTGAATAAAGGGCGATATAAGGAGCGCGGATGCGCCCCGCACAATATATTGTGCAAGGTTGATAAAACGGACAGCAAGCCCTCCCGCGGTCACAAACGAAAGCTCCGCAGGAGGGTGAAGCTATATCCGCTCAGGCGAAAACTATTATTACATCACCTTGCGATAGGTGTGTCGGTCTTATAGCAATTATTACACAAACTGATGATTGTTAATGCAACACTGTGTTTGTATAATATACTTAGAACAGTGCAATCGGAGGGATAATATGAGAGACTGCGCATTTAACCCGTTTCTGCCGCTCGACGTATACATTCCGGACGGCGAGCCCCATGGGTTTGACGGCAGGGTGTATCTTTTCGGCAGCCACGACAGGGAGGGCGGAAGCACCTTCTGCGAGCTTGACTATGAGTTTTTTTCGGCGCCTGTCGATGACCTGAGCAGCTGGAGCAGCAAGGGTATAAATTACAGCGCGAGACAGGACGCGCTCTTTACGGCGGAAAGGCCGTATATGTATGCGCCGGATGTCGTCAGGGGCAACGACATGAGGGACAACGACGCCTATGTGAATAAGGTTTTGCTGCAGAGCGAGGATCTGAATGCGGTTATCGAAAAGGTGAAATTGTTGACACGGACAATATTTTCTGCTCGGCAGCTCCATGGGCGGCGTTACGGTCGCAACCTGCGCCACAACGCACAGCGAAGATATAAGGGGAATTATATTGCAGTATCCCGCGATATTCTTAAACGAACAGGCTTACGAGGTCGGCGCCGAATACGATGTGAACAGATTTGAAAACCCCGTTTTGCTCTTGCAGGGCGACAATGACAAGATAGTGGCAAAAAATACTCGGACGAGCTCTGCGAATACTACAACAGCGTCAAAAAAAATCATTGCCGCATGATAATCTACGGCGGTCAGCCCCATGTGTTTACCGGGAAATACAAAGTGATCGCGGCAAGGGATATATATGATTTTATAAACGACTGATGCCGTGCCCCGCAAACGGACAGCAAAAAGCCCCTGCAAATGCAAGGGCTTTGTCTGTGATTCACTTATACTGCTCGAGCACATCGGACGCTAATTCTATCAGCTCGTCCTTCACGCTCCCGGGGGAGAGCACCGTGACGTCCGCGCCGAAGTTCATCAGCCATGTCAGGAATATCGGGCTTACGAACACCTTGACGCGCATATCAAAGTGAGTGTCGGTGATGTTTGAAAACGCGGTGTCGAAGCCGAACTTGTCTATCATGACGTTGGCAAGCTCATTTTTGCAGCGGAGCGTCACCGTCTCCTCGCGTCCGCCGTACATCCCGAAGGTCTGCTTCGAGTAGAGCGCCATGTCGAAGTTGTCAAACAGCTCCGCGCCGTCGCGCTTTTCTTCTGTCGGCTGAAGATTCGTCATCTTGTCGACTCTGTAGTGTTTTATCTTGTCCTCGTCCGAGTCGTAGCCTATCATATAGTAGTTCTCTTCGTCCCAAGTCAGCGCCCAGGGGCTGATGAGATATTCTTTGCCGTCGTGGCGCAGCTTCTTTTCCTTGTGCTCGTCCCAGGTGAAATACTGAAAGGCTATCTTTGCGTCGCGGTTTATCGCGTCGTGTATGTAGTCTACGGCGTAGTATATACTCTCGTTCATCGCCTTGATGCGGTTCGAGACAAAGACCTGCCTCTGCAGCTCCTGCGCCTCGTAGCGGCTTGCAAAGCCCTCGATTTTCTTTATCAGCTCGTTGCTCTTTTTGTGCGTGATAAAGCGCGAGGACTGAACCGCGTCGACGAGGAGCTTGAGCTCCGGCAATTCGAAATCGCGGCTGACGACATGATAGGTCACTGTCCTGCCCTTTCTCTTTTCGATGTCGAGCCCGAACAGCGTGAGCACATCGATATCGTCGTAGAGCGTTTTGCGCTCCGCGTCAACGCCGTATTCGCCCAGCGCGTCAGATATTTCGGCGAGTGTCAGCCCGTGTTCGTCGTCCGTATTTTCGAGCAAAATCTTCATCAGATAGAGCAGCTTTATTTTCTGGTTTGATTTTTTTGCCATTTCTAATATCCTCCGGTTTTATTTTACGGATATATTATAAAATATTATGTGTGTCAAAAAACGGACTGTGCAGGCTATTATAGGCATAATGATAAAAATTACAATAAAAAATTCAGCTTGCGATATAATTGCACGCCCCGCAGCTATGTACGGAGCGTGACTTTTGTTGCTTTATTATTTTGCGAACGCATCGTTGCGGGTCAGCGCGAACCATATCTTGCAGAACAGCGTGCTCTTGCCGCAGACATAGAGAATGGAGTCGGCGAAAAGCTTGACAACATTGCCCCAGTCGAAAAAGAACTTATCCTCCGCTTTGGGTGCGCCGTCATAGTCGAGGGTGAACGCCTGCGTGTAGAGGATTCCGCCCTCGCCGAAAACCTCTGCGCGGACATAGCTGCCTATCTCGTCGGAGTAATCGTTGAGGTCGATTTTGGAGCCGACGTGAATGACCTTGCCGTCTGCTATCCAGTGAATTGTCAGATAATTTTCGGCGGTTATAGATATAGTGTCCGCTCTGTCGTCAACGGCGATTTTTGTTATCACCGGCTGAACGAGGTCGGGGGATGCGTACCAGCGGCCGTCCTCGTCGGCGACATTGTAGCCGACTTCTCTGCTGAACTGCTCGAGCTCGCGGGTGTTCTTTATATATCTGCTGCCCGCGAAGAATGCGCCCTGCTTCATGCAGGCCTTGAGATTATCGACAGTGTTGGAGGGCATGAGCATTATTGTCCAGCCGTTGTCCATGGCGGAGAGGCGGTGGGCGTCGGAGCTTGCGATGGCAAAGACGTTGCGCCCGGAGGGGACGACCTTTTGAAGCAGGATATCCCAGAGCTTGCGGTCGTGGCGGGTGCGATGATCGCCCTTGGAGTTTATGTCTATTCCGATGCAGGAGGGATAGAGCTTGAGCAGGCGGGCGAACTTGTTGATATAGTAGTCATAGTCCTCGTTGTAGGCCTTGTCGTAGTCGTCCTCGTTGCGCGCGCCCGTGTATTCGCCGGGGTGGTTGATGACCGAAAGGCCGCCGAGAGCGTCGATGTTCTTTATCGGAGTTTCATAGTCGCTCGTGCCGCCCAAAACGCCGTGGCCGTAATCGGCAAACCAGGAGTTGACATGGGAGTTGTTGAATGAGGTGGGATTGTGCTCGATGCCGTAGGGGACTCTGAGCATTCCGCGGCCGCCTCTGTCGCTGCCGGAGGCTATCTGATTGTAGCGCCCGAGGGTCAAGCCCGTCGGCTTTTCAAAGCCGTTGTCGCGCCTGAAGCCGAGCGCGAGCTGAAGACCGGGGACGCAGTTGGGATTAAGCCAGCTTCTGTCGACGGTGCCGTGGTCGGTTATGGCGAGAATATCATAGCCCATCGAGTAATATGTCTCGATAACATAGTTCATGTCGTTGTTGCCGTCGGACACTATGCTGTGATTGTGCAGGCTCGCCTTGTACTGGCCGTAGGTCTCCCAGTCAACGTCGGCATAGGGATTTGTGATGGCGTAGTCGATATTCTTCTCGTCTGCGTCCTGCGCAAAAACCGCGGGAAGCATCCCGAGGCACAGTGCTGCGGCGAGGAGGAACGAGAGCAAACGCTTGAAGTTGTTTTTTTTCATGGTATTCTCCTTTTCTTATTGCGTACGTGAAATTTATCCTGAAATCATTATACAGTATTTATCGAAAAAAGTCAAAAAAATTATGAAGATTTACCTAAAATTATGTCCGGGATATAGAAATAGAACAGCTTATATGATACAATTTATATAGGACTTAAAACGGAGGCCCGTATGGACATAAGAGAAGAGCTCGAACGGCTCGCGGATAAAGAATATAAAGAGTTTCATTCGGCGCTTTTGCCGACGGTAGACAGAGACAGGATAATCGGTGTGCGCCTGCCGCAGCTTCGCGCGATTGCGGCGCGGATAAAAAGAGCAAGCCCGAAGGGCTCTTTGCCCGAGCTCCCGCAGGGCGATACGCTCGAGGAGACGCTGGTGCGCGGCTTTGTCGTCGCGGGAGCGGATATGCCGCTTGAGGAGCACTTGAAGGCGGTTGCCGGGTTTGTGCCGGAGATAGACTGCTGGTCTGTCTGCGACAGCTTTGTAACGAGTCTCAAGTTCGTCAAAAAAGACAGGGAGCGGGTCTGGAAATTTATTCAGCCGTATTTTGAGTCCGACAGAACCTATGATATCCGTTTTGCCGCGGTTATGTCGCTCGCTTATTTCAAGGACGGCGAGTATGCCCCGCGCGTCTTTGAGAAGTTCGATAAGATAGAAAACGGTGATTACTACGTAAAAATGGCAGTCGCCTGGGCGGTTTCGGTGTTTTTTGTCAATGCGAGGGAAGAGACCCGGCGGTATCTTGAAAACAACAGGCTCGATGATTTTACGTTTAACAAGTCGCTTCAAAAGATAACCGAATCATACCGCGTCACGCCGCAGGAAAAGGCGGAAATACGCGCGATGAAACGAAAATAATATAACAGGAGCAGGAGATATATTATGAGCAACAAGGTAAGCAGAGCATTTTCAAAGGTTATAAATCTGGTGGTTGCGGCCACGGCGCAGGGCGCGAGCAAGGGCGAATTGGGCTCTCCCGATACGACCGAGGAGATGAAGTCGATAGCGCGGACAGCCGCCGAGGAGGGCATTGTCATGCTCAAAAACAACGGCGTATTGCCCATAGCGAAGGATGAGAACGTCTGTGTTTTCAGCAGACTTCAAAAGGATTGGTTCTTCGTCGGCTACGGCTCGGGCGGTGATGTCAACGAGCCCTACAAGGTCAATCTTCTGGACGGCATGAAAAACGCAGGGATAAAAATCGACGAGCAGACAGAAAAAATATATTCCGATTGGATAAAGAAGAACCCCGCCGATGACGGCGTTTGGGGCTTGTGGCCGCGCTGCCGCGATGAGATGGAGATAGACGAAAAGACCGTTGCCGCGGCTTCAAAGCGCAGCAGCTGCGCCGTTGTCGCAATAGGCCGCTCCGCAGGCGAGGACAGGGAGAATACTCTTAAAAAGGGCAGCTATTATCTGACCGACGACGAAATCGCGCTGCTCGACAAAGTGACGGCGAATTTCAAAAATACCGTTGTGCTGATAAACAGCGGCAATATTATAGATATGTCTTGGATGAATAAATACGGCGAAAAATTAAGCGCCGTGCTCTATGTCTGGCAGGGCGGCATGGAGAGCGGAAACGCCATAGGCGAGGTGCTCTCCGGCAAGGTGTCGCCGAGCGGCAAGCTGCCCGACACGATAGCCGACTGCTACGAGAGCTATCCGGCGGCTGAAAACTTCGGAAAGAAGCTGTACAATAACTACGCAGAGGATATTTTTGTCGGTTACAGATATTTTGAGACCTTTGCGCCCGAAAAGGTCATGTTCCCGTTCGGCTTCGGTCTGAGTTACACCTCGTTCGAGCTGTCCGACAAGACCGTTATGGAGGCGGACGACAGAATAATTGTCTCCGTCAAGGTCAAGAATATCGGCAAGGCGGCGGGCAAAGAGGTCGTGGAGGTCTATTACGGCGCTCCGCAGGGAGAGCTGGGCAAGGCGCTGAAGAGTCTCGCCGCATACGAAAAGACGCGCACCCTGCTGCCCGGCGAGGAGCAGCGGCTGGTTATGTCGTTCCCGTGCGCCAACATGGCGTCTTTTGACGACTCCGGAAAGACGGGCGAAGCGTTCTGCTATGTGCTGGAGGCGGGGGAATATCCGATTTATGTCGGCACCGATGTGCGCTCCTGCGAACAAATAGGCGTACATACCGAGCCTAAGCTGCGTGTAACGCAGCGCCTTGAGAGCCGCGCAGACTGCGCACCCAAGGAGGCCTTTGACCGCCTTGTTGCGCTGGCAGACGAGAACGGAAAGATAGAAAAAGGATACGAATCCGTACCGCTGAGCGCCGTACTGCGCCGCGAGGAGATAGAGAAGAATCTGCCCGAAGCTCCCGATTTCACGGGCGACAAGGGAATAAAGCTCGAGGATATCGCAAACAACAGGGCGACCTTGGCGGGCTTTGCGGCGCAGCTTGAGGATATCGAGCTTGAGGCGCTCTGCCGCGGCGACTATGTCATGAACAGCAAGCTCGGTACGCCCGGCAATGCCGCGGTCTACGGCGGAATACTCGAATCCCTGCGCGAAAAAGGCGTGCCACCCGTCACCGCAACGGACGGCCCGTCCGGCATAAGACTTCATTCCTATGCGTCGCTCCTGCCTATAGGCACGCTGCTTGCGAGCACATGGAATCAGCAGTTGGTTCGAGAGCTCTATTCCGTTGAGGGTGCGGAGATGGTACGAAAAGGCTCCGATGTTCTGCTCGCTCCGGGCATGAATATCCACAGAGACCCGCTCTGCGGCAGAAACTTTGAATATTTTTCGGAGGATCCGCTGCTCAGCGGAACCATGGGCGCGGCGGTCGTGCGCGGCTTGCAGTCGCAGGGTGTCTCCGCCTGCCCGAAGCATTTCGCCTGCAACAATCAGGAGACTTTGCGAATATATAACGATTCCCGCGTCTCGGAGAGAGCGCTGCGCGAAATATATTTAAAGGGCTTTGAGATATGCGTCAAAACCGCGCGCCCGTTTAATATCATGACCTCTTATAACAAGATAAACGGCGTCTGGGGGCACTATCATTACGGCACCTGCACGCAGATTCTGCGCGGCGAATGGGACTACGACGGCTGTGTTATGACCGACTGGTGGATGCGCGGCTGCAAGGACCCGGATTTTCCTGCGCTTCGCAACAACGCCTACCGCGTGCGCGGTCAGATAGATGTGCTCATGCCCGGAGCGGGAGCGGGTTCGCGCAAGGCGAAATACGATCCCTCTCTGCTCGAGAGCCTCGGCAAGCCCGACGGAATCACCCGCGCCGAGATATTGCGCAGTGCCATGAACACCCTGCGCTTCGTCCTGCGCTCGCAGCCGTTCTGCGCCGAGCACGGCATCGATAACGGCTACCGCCCGGGCCCCGATTGGTTTGAATGCAGGTGATTTTTAGAAAATATTTATATTTTTGCTAAAATCAGCCGTTTTTTACGCGCATAAAATGTATATTTGCACAAAATGCTGTTGACTGCGCGGCTCTGCTGTGTTAGACTACTCGTTAGCTTCCGATAGCTTGATCGGATTAGATTATAGGAGTATTGGCAATGGTAAAGAGGATTTCCGCATTTGCGGCTGTTTTGTGTTGCGCGTTTATACTGTGCTCGTGCTCGGTGTCGCGCTCGCAGATAAGCGCTTATGTCCGCGGCACGCTCGACTCTGTCTATCTCAACAAGAACAGCGCCGAGTATCTCGAAATGATCGGCGGTACCGCAGAGGAATGCGAAGCCGAGTATAAACAGTATATTGCAAACGAGGTCGAGTATTTCAAGTCCTGCATGGATATCGACGAGGTCTCGGAAGGGACTTTTCAGCGCATGGTGAAGATATTCGAGACGCTCTACTCCAACAGCAAGTATGAGGTCGGCGAGGTGACGAAAAGCTCGGACAGATTCCTTGTCAGCGTGACGGTCTACCCGATAGACGTCATATACAGGGCGGAGGAGGGCGGCATAGCCGCTTTTCAGAAGTCCTTCAGCGAACGCGCAAGCAGGGGAGAATTCGACAGCCTTTCGGACGCGGAGCGCGAGGAGCTCTGGGCGGACGGAATAATCTCCGAGGTTGAAAAGAATCTTGACAGCATAGGCTATCTCGACCCCGTTGATATATCGCTCCAGGTGATATCGGATAATGATAAATATTCCTTGAGCTACGACGATCTTGTTCGCATGGACGAGCTTATTATTCAGTATTGATAAACAAAATGCAAACCGTTCCGACTGTCCGGAGCGGTTTTTGCTTTTGCAAAATACGTAAAGACCTTTATCTTAGAGATAAGGGTTGACATTTAGTTTTCACCCATATAAAATGTACATTGGGAGTGAGAAATAAATATGATAAAAACCGAAAGCTACAATTGCTACGAGTATTTCAAAAACAATACCGCAGCGTTCGGCGACTACGATGCCGCAATCCATTTCGGTCACAGGATAAAGCGCTCTGTGCTTCTTTCCGATATCGACCGTCTCGCGGCGTATTTCAAAAGCGCGGGACTTCGGCGCGGTGATGTGTACACCGTGTTTCTGCCGACCTGCGTGCAGAGCTTTGTCGCCTTTTATGCGCTCAACAAAATCGGCGTTATAGCGAACATTGTGCATCCGCTGACTCCGCCCGAGCTTCTCAAGGAAACTATGGACGAGGTCGGCTCAAAGGGCGTTATGCTCATGGATCTGCTCGCAAAGCCCTACGTCGATATGCTCAATTTCCACAATATCCCGTGTGTTATCTGCTCGAATTCGGACTATGTTTCGCCCGCGACTCAGCCTGCTTTTCGCGCCTATGAGCTGTTCGCGGCGCATGCATCGACGGGCATAAAGAACGCGCTGGGCTACCGCACGGTTCTGCGCCGATACCCGCCCTCGGACGGGGTGAAAAATAACGGCGCGGATGTTGCCGTCTATCTCCACGGAGGCGGAACAACGGGAAAGAGCAAGACCATAAAGCTCTCGTCAAAGGCGCTCAACGAGCTCGCCTATAAGACGGGGCAGATAGAGCATCACAACACCCCCGGCGTCGAGTGCTCCATGATTGTCCTGCCGCTCTTTCACGCGTTCGGCCTGGGCGTGTCCATGCACTTCAGTATGTGCGAGGGCTTCTGCTGCATCCCCGTTCCCCGCTTCAAGCCGCGCAGGGCAAATGAGCTTATGCGCGAATATAAGGTTTCGTTCATAGTCGGCGTGCCGAATATGTATAAAAAGATGCTGGAGCAGAAGAACTTCGAGGGCAAGCATCTGAGAAATCTGGAGCTTCTCTTCAGCGGCGGCGATATCGTTACGGAGCAGTTCCTCGACAGGTTCAACTCGACCGTCGCCAAGTGGGGCGGTACGGGCAGACTTTTCAGAGGCTACGGACTTACCGAGGTAAGCTCGGTCTGCTGCGCCAATACATATGCCGAGTTCAAGCGCAATTCCGTCGGAAAGCCGTTTTACGGTATGCGCATAGAGATATGGGATAAAGACAACAAACGTCTGCCCGCCAATACCGTCGGCGAGATAGCCGTATCGGGCTCGACCCTTATGGAGGGCTACCTCAACGAGCCGACGAGCGGGATATATACCGACGACAGCGGCGTGCGCTGGGTGCTCACGGGCGACCTCGGCTATATCGACGAGGACGGCTTCCTGTTCTTTACGGGGCGCAAAAAGAGGCTCATAATCATCTCGGGCTACAACGTCTATCCGTCCGATATCGAGGAAAAGGTCATGGGCGTCGCCGGGATAACGGAGGCCTGCGCCGTTCAGGGCTATATCGAGGAAAAGCCGATAGTCAAGCTCTATGTTGTGCTCGACAGCGAGCCGGAGAACAAAAGGAAAAAAATCGATGAGATAAGCACCTACTGCAACGATAATCTGCCGCGCTTTTCGCGCCCGACGAAGATTGTCATTTTAGACGCCATGCCGCGCACGCAGATGGGCAAGGTCGACTTTATGAAGCTCTGTGACCCCGCGCCGACGGAGAGACGCCGCGAGCGTGAGAGAGACGAAAAGCAGGAGACGAAGCAGTAAAACTGCCGAAAAATCACATACTAAGACCGAACGCATATTTTGCGGCTCGGTCTTTTTTGCTTTACCGTTTCGGATTGACATTTAGCGATGTTTTGCATATAATATTAGCGCATTTGCGCTCAGTGCCGTTTAATGCAATCTGAAGAAAGGAAAATGTCAAACCGTTTTTAAATTTTTCGGTTAAAAATAGCGCCGGGTCTGCAAGCACTGAAGGCTTTGAGCCTTTGCAGATGACGAGGAAGAAGTCATCGAAATTTTCGGCGGATGCTTCTTGCCCCATAAGTGCGGGGGACACAGGCTCTCTTTTAAAGCAGCGCGGCGACGCGCAGACAGAGGGGAGAGCAAAGCACAAATATCTTTGAAAAGGAAAAAAGAATATGTGTGGAATTGTTGGTTATGTTGGAGATAACAGTGCGTCTCCGATATTGATTGACGGTTTGAAGAAGCTGGAGTACAGAGGTTACGATTCGGCGGGCATTGCCGTATGCCGAAACGGGAAGATAACCACTGTCAAGACGAAGGGCAGAATAAGCGACCTTCAGAAGAAGCTCGACGAAGTCGGCAGCCCGCAGGGAAGCGTCGGTATAGGTCATACCCGCTGGGCGACCCACGGCGCGCCGACCGATGCAAACGCCCATCCCCACTCGGGCTCGAGCGGGCGCGTCACCCTCGTCCACAACGGCATTATTGAGAATTATCTTGAGCTGAAAGCCGGGCTTGAAAAGCAGGGCAGGCAGTTCAAATCGCAGACCGATACCGAGGTTCTCGCTCAGCTTTTTGACAGCCTCTATGACGGAAACCCGCTTGAGACGATGCTGAAGGTCATAGAGCGCGTGCGCGGCTCCTATGCAGTCGCGGTGCTGATGAGCGACCATCCTGATGAGATACTCGCCGCCAAAAAGAACAGTCCGCTGATAGTCGGCATAGGCAGCGGGGCGAATTATCTCGCATCCGATATCCCGGCTCTGCTCAAATATACCCGCGACTGCGCCGTTATGCAGGACGGCGAGATAGCGATAGTCGGCAAGAGCTCGGTCGAATTTTTCGACTCCGAGGGAAAGCCCATAGATAAAAAGCTCATGCACATAACCTGGGATGCGGACAGCGCCGAAAAGGGCGGCTACAAGCATTTCATGAAAAAAGAGATTGCCGAGCAGCCCAGGGCCGTGCGCGACACTCTGAGCGGCAGAATAGTTGACGGAAGAGTTCATCTGCCGGAGCTCTCTCTCGGCGATGAGCAGATTAAGAATATCGGCGTTGTCCATATCGTCGCCTGCGGTAGCGCATGGCACGTCGGCATGACCGCGAAATATCTTATAGAGCGCTCCGCGGGTATACTCTGCGAGTGCGACCTTGCGAGCGAATTCCGCTATAGGCACCCCGTAGTCAGGGAGAACGACCTGTGCGTGGTTATAAGCCAGTCGGGCGAGACGGCGGATACCCTCGCCGCCCTGCGCGAGGCAAAGAGCCGCGGCGCGCATACCGTGTCTATAGTCAACGTCGTCGAGAGCACGATAGCGAGAGAGAGCGACGATGTTATATATACCGTTGCAGGCCCCGAGATAGCCGTTGCCACGACAAAGGCGTTTTCGGCGCAGCTCGCCGCCGTATATCTGCTCGCTCTGCGTCTTTCGAGCGCAGTCGGCAGAATTGACGAAAAAGAAGAAAAGCGCCATTGCGACGCACTCCTCCGCCTGCCCGAGCAGATTGAGCAGGTGCTCGAAAACGAGGAGCTGTTTAAGCCCGTCGCAGAGCGTTTCTCAAAGGCGTCGAGCATATTCTTCATCGGACGCGGACTCGACTACTCGATTTCCCTCGAGGGCTCGCTCAAGCTCAAGGAGATATCTTATATCAAGTCCGAGGCCTACGCCGCCGGCGAATTGAAGCACGGCACGATATCGCTCATAGAGCCGGGCACTCCCGTGTTTGCCGTCGCAACCCAGCCCGACCTCTTTGAAAAGACCCTCGGCAATATCCGCGAGGTCAAGAGCCGGGGCGCATATGTCGCCGCACTCGTCGGCGAGGACTGCGGCAACCCCGAGGAGTTTTCGGATGTTGCGATAAAGGTGCCGAACACACTGCCTGAATATATGCCGTCGCTCAATGTCATCCCGCTCCAGCTCATAGCCTATTTCACGGCCGTTGAGCGCGGTTGCGATGTAGATAAGCCGAGAAATCTCGCAAAGAGCGTAACGGTCGAATAAAATAAACGGAAAAATCCGCAGTGAAAAAAATTACTGCGGATTTTTTGCTTTATTACGTTTACTTCCCGCGAGGTTTGTGTTATCTTTATAGACACTACATATCCGAAAGGAAAGCAGATATGAAGAAGAACGACGATTACATAAAGCGCGCGGCGGCGGTCGTGCCGAGCGAACGCCAGCTCAAGTGGCACGAGCTTGAGTTCTACGCCTTCATCCACTTCGGCATGAACACTTTTACTAACTCCGAGTGGGGCAACGGCAACGATGACCCGGTGCTTTTCAACCCCGAAAAGCTCAACGCCGATCAGTGGGCGGCGGCAGTGCGTGCGGCGGGCATGAAGGCCATTATCCTGACCTGCAAGCACCACGACGGCTTCTGCCTGTGGCCGAGCGCATATACGGACTACAGCGTCAAGAGCAGCAAATGGAGAGACGGACAGGGCGATGTCGTGCGCGAATGCGCGGAGGCGTGCAAAAAGTTCGGCCTCAAGTTCGGCATATATCTCTCCCCGTGGGACAGGCACGAGCCGAGCTACGGCACGGGCGAGGAGTATAACAACTATTTCAAAAAGCAGCTGCGCGAGCTGCTGACTAACTACGGCGACATATTCTGCGTCTGGTTTGACGGCGCGTGCGGCGAGGGCAAGAACGGACGCAAGCAGGAGTATGACTGGCAGGGCTACTACGAGCTTATCCGCGAGTGTCAGCCCGAGGCGGTCATTTCCGTCACGGGTCCGGATGTCCGCTGGTGCGGAAACGAGGCGGGAGTCTGCCGCAAGAGCGAGTGGAATGTCGTGCCGTATTATTACAGCAATCAGGAGCTGATAGCCGCCGCATCTCAGCAGAACGCGGAGAAGCCGCCGAAGAAGATAAGCGCTACCACGCTCGACCTCGGCAGCCGCAAGGCGATAAAGAACGTCTCGAAGCTTATTTGGTATCCCGCAGAGGTCGATGTCTCGATAAGAAAAGGCTGGTTCTATCATCTCAACGAGGACTACGAGGTGAAGCCGCTGTCGAAGCTTATGGATATCTATTATAACTCCGTCGGCGCGAACGCGAGCCTGCTCCTCAATATCCCGCCGAACAAGGACGGCCTGTTCGCTCAGCGCGATGTCGAAACGCTGCTCGCCATGGGTGCTCAGCTTCAGATAGACTTCAACGAGAATTTGGCGGACGATTCGGTGATGACCGATTCCTGCCGTCTCGACGACGAGCACTGCGGTCAGATGGCTCTGACCCACAACGCCGATGAGTATTGGCACTCGGGCTTTGATCCCGACCACGCTACCCTGACTCTCGACCTCGGCGACGATTACGATATCGACAAGATAGTGCTCTCCGAGCATATTGCGACCGGTCAGCAGATAGAGAAGTTCTCGCTCTATGCCCAGATAAACGGCAAGTGGAAGAAGATATTTGCCGGCACAGTCATCGGCTCAAAGCGCATCTGCCGCTTCGAAGAAACGAGAATGCAGTATATAAAGCTCGTTATCGAAGAGACCCGATGCTTTGCGACGATTTCGAAGTTCGAGGCATATTAAAAAATACAGCAAAACCGTCCCGCAGGCAGCGCCTTCGGGACGGTTGATTTTTTATAGCTTAGTTTTTGCGCGAATCTATAAGCTCCTTTATGAGCTTATAGGTGTTCTCGCCGAGCCTGATTATGCTCGGTCTTGTGTCGGCCTTGGGAAGTGCGCCCGCGGGGACAAGCGTCTTGTGTCCGTCGCACGCCATGAACTGCGGGAACGCCGCGTTCGAGGTGACGGTGGGCTGGCCGTCCGCAGTCAGAAGATAATATACAAATTCGTTGTATGCGTCGCAGAAATCGTTGTGGTCCTGATATCTGACGAACCACGTCGAATCGGGGAAGGCACAGGTGGAGGCGTCAACGAGCAGGTCGCTCGAAAGATATTTGTTCGCGCCGTCCGCCTTGAGCGTCGTACCTATGGGAGCACAAGTAGCACCGAGCGAGCCGTATTTCGTGTCGATGAGCATATCCGTCTGGTCAACGCAGTTGTCGTATACCGGGATAGGCGCTATCGCATAGCCCATGCTCACGCAGACGGCAAGACCGTTCTTCTGCGCCGCCTTGAGTCTGTCGCCGAGCCCGACCTGAACGCCGTAGTGGTAGCCGTCGGTGAGCTTGGTCAGAGCGGAATATTTGCTTCCCGTGTCGGAATAGAGAGCCTTTTTCGCGTCCTCGTAGTAGTCGTCGGGCACGAAGCTCCACACTCCGGGCATGGTGGTTATTATCTCTGTCAGGCACTCGTCGTAGAGCGCGTCAAGATCCTCTTCAAGGATATTGTTGACAAGGCACAGCAGCATATCGACTATGAACGCGTCCTTGAGCACGGAGAAGAGGCTGCTGACGAAATCGCCCGTCGTGTCTCCGCCGAGGAAGGTTTCTATGAACAGCTCAAATGCGTCCGCCTTGCCTTTGACGTCGAGATTCTTCGTGAAAAGGTTGCCAACAAGCGTTATTCCCTGGAACGCGCCGCTCAGGAAAACGACTTTCTCTATGTTCTTTGAGCCGTAGAGCGAAATGTACGACGCCGCAACGCAGGTGCCCTCGCTGTGCGCGCAGAGCACTACCTTGTCGTGGCGGGTGATTTTCTTGACCTGCTCGATGTACTTTTCGAGCTCGCGTGCACTTTCGACGGGGTCGAGTCTCCAGTCGTAGCCGAAGATGTAGCGCCCGCCGTCATTTTTGCCCTGATACTGACCGTGGATATCCCTCTTGTGAATATCCGTGTCGGTCGGCGTCTGATAGGATCTTGCCGATATCTTCGCCGTGCCGTCCGGGTTGCACATCATGTTCCCCATGAGCCTGAACAGCGCTTTCGAAAGCAGAGAGCGGAACAGCTCGTGTTCGCCCGCGGCGAGAGCCGCAAATGCGCCCGCAAGGCTCGGTATCGCGCTCACTATCTCTATGGCGCCCATCGGGAAAACGGACTTCGTCGTGCCGTCCCCGTTGTCGTGAGTGAGGTCGGTGGCAAAGCCGTTGACCATGACTACAGGCGGCGTGTCGCAGCGGCATTCCGTGCTGTCGGCGAATGCGCCGGCGGGAAGCATAACGAGCATGACGGCCGCAAGAATGAATGCTATGGTTTTCTTCATGTTTGTTCCTCCTTATATGGTTTTACTGCTTTAAAATCCAAAGAAAGAGGGCACAAGGTAGGTGATGACCGACATAATTATTCCCGCTATAAGTATACCTAAGGCTATTATCGGGAACGACTTTTTTATTCTCATGTCGGTCAGAGCCGCTATCAGTGCTCCGGTCCAGCCGCCGGTGCCGGGAAGGGGAATCGCAACGAACAAAAGCAGACCCCAATCGCGCCAGCGCTTGACCTTTTCGCTGTTTCTCATCGAACGGATTTCGAGCTTTTCGATGATTTTCGAGAATACCGGCTTGTCACGCAGGAATTGGAATATCTTGCGTATGAAAAGCAGGATGAACGGTATCGGCAGGATGTTGCCGATATAGCATATAATAAAGGCACGCAAAAAATCGACGTGCAGCAGCTTCGCCGCTATCATGCCGCCGCGCAGCTCGAGAACCGGCAGCAGCGAGACGAGAAAAATTATAAGTTCATTGGGAATTTTGTCATGAAAAAAGTCAACGAGACCCTTTGCAAATTCTTCGGTCATGTTCTTTCCTTTCCGTGCGGCAAAAGATGCCGTCAGCTATCGGTTTCAAAAATTCCGTGCCTGTCCATAAAACGACGTGCGCTCTTTAAAATCGCCTTGTCGTTTTCGAATTTCAGCGTTTCGAGGGCTTTGTCGAAGCTCAGCCAAATGTAGTCGTCTATCTCCTCGCGCTGAATTACCGTTTTTGTGTCTTCGGTCTTGGCCAAAAAGATAGTTACGCTCTTTTCGACCTTCCCCTGAATCGTGTAGTCGGATTTTGCGGTGAAATCCGGGATTATATCTATGTGCATCCCGGTCTCCTCAAGAACCTCGCGCCGTGCGGTTTGCTCGGGCGTTTCGCCGCGCTCCATGTGTCCCTTGGGGAATCCCCAGTGGGCGCTGCGACTGTTCTTTATGAGAAGAAGTCTCGTTTCTCCGTTTATTTTGCGGCATACAACGGCTCCGCAGGAGCGCTCGTAGAGACACTCCAGTCGGTAGGTGCCCTCGGGCTCCGCAAAGGCGAGTGCGTCGGCTATCTGGTAGCCGATAAAACGCATATTTTTCGGCGCAACGACAAGAATGCCCTTGCGTTCTCCCTCTCTGTATAATACGGCAATTGCGCGCCCGTCGAAGTGCCTGACGGGATGGTGAACGCCCATGATATAAGCGCCTGCGAAACGGTTGTCAAACTGCCGCCTGCCCTCAAGAGAACCGAAATTGAGAGAATATCTGTATCCGTACTGACGGTTCAGGGAGCCGACCGGGTTTGTTATTCTGACTCTTACGAATTTTCCTAACAAAGGTCTTTCCCTCCCTGCAATCGGCGAGAAAAGCGCAAGTCGCAAACTCCCCGATTTTGATGATTATGCTAACTATTATACTTATTTTAACTGCGGAATGCAATAGTGACGGTATAATTTCGGAAAACAGCAATCCGCATTGCACTGATGTCTTGTTAATTTTGTAGATTTGTGATAAAATCAGTTATAAATGATTTTGGGGTGCGGTGTAAGCCCGCGCCGTAGGGAGGGTAACTTTTGCAGAAGATACTTATCGCGGACGATGAGGCGAAGATACGCCGTATTATCAGGGATTTCCTTGCCGCCAAGGGCTTCGAGACGGTCGAGGCGGAGGACGGTGCGCAGGCTCTGCGCGTTTTCTCGGAAAACGGCGATATAGCTCTGGCGGTGCTCGATATAATGATGCCGGAGATGAACGGCTGGGAGGTCTGCCGCAAAATACGCGAGACCTCCGATGTTCCGGTCATTTTCCTCACGGCACGCGGCGAAGAATTTGACGAGCTCGAATGCTTTGAGTGCGGCGCGGACGATTTTATAACAAAGCCGTTCAGCCCTACCGTGCTCGTCAAGCGCATTGAAGCGCGTCTCAAGCGCACCGCGGACAATCCGACGGACAAGATAATTATAGACGGGCTCGTCATTGACGTCGTGGCTCATTCCGTCGTCTGCGACGGGCAGGAGATAGAGCTGACCCACAAGGAATACGGGATTCTCCATAAGCTCGCCTCAAACCGCGAGCGCGTATTTTCGCGCGAGCAGCTGCTCGACGATATATGGGGCTTTGACTTTTTAGGCGATTCGAGAACGGTCGATTCCCATGTCGCGCGTCTTCGCACGAAGCTCGGCGATTGGGGAAGCCGTCATCTGCGCACGGTTTACGGCGCGGGATATAAGATAGAGGTGAACTGAGCTTGAGGCGCAGACCGGCAAGAAAAGAAGGCAGAATCAGAAAATCAGGACGGCGTATGGCTCTTCAGATAGGCGCCGTTCTGATAGCGCTTGCCGTCACGCTGATTATATTCCGTCCGGGCGTCCTGCTTAAATCGGTCTATGTTTTTGCGGAGATATTGAATATGCAGAGCATCCGCGAGTCGCTCGACAGCGAGGACCCCGCGTCCTACGAGTACTATCAGAAGCTCGCCTCCGTCTCCGAAAACAACTACTATATGATAGAGGTCTTTGACCCCGACGGCAACACAGTCTATTCCAACCGCGAGAGGTTCCTCAACTCCGGCGACGGAGACGGCATATATTATCAGACAGCGGAAAATATGTACGCAGACGGTCGCAGCGTGCGCGTGTTCGACCTCTTTGACGAGAACGTCAGCTTCGACGAATACGAGTATTCGTCCGGCAAGACCGGCGGATATTACAGATACCGCGTCGAGCTAAAAAACGGCGACACTATGCGCCTGTGGCTGCCCTACTATCAGGTTGAGCGAAACGCCGGCACGGCTTCCGTCCTCCTGACCGCTTTCTCGCTGTTTTCCGCGGCTCTTGCCTGCGCTATTATACTCTATTCAAATATGCGCTTCTCGCGCCCCGTTGCGGCTATGGCTGAGATAACGGAGTCAATGGCAAAGCTCGATTTCTCTCAGAAGTGCGTCAGCTATCCGCAGACGGATGTTCAAAATCTCGGAGAAAATATAAACATACTCTCGGAGTCCCTGAGCGAAACGCTCGACGAATTGCAGGACAAAAACGAAAAACTGACGGAGGAGCTTGAACACAGCGCGCTTGTCGACGAGTCGCGCAAGAGCTTCATCGCAAACGTATCTCACGAGCTGAAGACCCCGATAGCCATTATTCAGGGCTACGCCGAGGGACTCAAGCTCGGCATAAACAGCGACCCCGAGGGCAGCGAGGAATACTGCGACATAATCCTTGAGGAGACGGGGAAGATGAACCGCATAGTTATGGAGCTTCTGAATCTTGAAAAGCTCGAAAGCGGCTCATATGTTCCGACCCGCGAAACGCTCGATTTGAGCGCGATGATAAAAGGCCAGCTGGCGGCGTTCTCCATGATGTTCAACGATAACGGAATAACGCTCATCGACCGCATCCCGGACGGGCTTACCGTCCACAGCGACGAGCGCACGATTCTGCTCGTGCTCCAGAACTTCCTGTCCAATGCCGTGTCGAATATCAGCGGCAAGAAGATAGTCCAGCTGACCGTCGAGGACGACTTGGACACATACAGGGTCAGCGTCTATAATTCCGGCGAACCGATAGCCGAGGATGAGCTTGACAAAATTTGGTACAGCTTCTATAAATCCTCCAAAAAGCGCAAGAACGAGGACTTCCATTTCGGCCTCGGGCTGCCGATAGTCAAGGCGATTCAGAAGCGTCTCGGCAGAGAGTGCGGCGTTGTCAACGAATACGGCGGCGTGCGTTTTTGGTTTGATGTGGATAAGTGAGTGCTGTTGAATAAATGACTCAAAGATGATATAATTAAAAGAAGAGTTCAACGCAAAGCGGCGATTTTATAGATATGGGAGAGCTTTTTATGACTTCAAAAGGCAGGAACAAAAAAATAACGGCGAGGATATCGGCTCTGCTGCTTTCGGCGGCGATGCTCTGCTCCCTGAGCGCGTGCTCCGACCTTGTTGCCGTGACGAAAACAAAGGGCTCGCCCGCTCAGGCGAATGCGCCGGAGTCGACGCTGCTTCACTCCGTAGGCGACAAGGCTCAGCTTCAGCAGGTCGGCAAATCCGGTCTTATCGAGCTGCTTTTCGATGAGAGCACCTATTCGGTCTGCGTTGCGGACCTCTCTCAGAGCGGCGGCGAAAAGCTCTGGTCGGCGCTCCCGACGGCGGAAAATTCCTGCGCCGCAACGGCGACCGCGGAGATTGTCGAGGGGAATACACTTTATAAGCTCAACACTCAGGATAACAGCGTATCGTTCCAGAACGCCCAGTGCACTTTTTCCGACGACGGCCTCAGCGTAACTTATATTTTGACGCCGGACACCTCGACGGCGCATAGCGAGAAATACGAAAAGGACGACATCGCGTTTAAATTGGTCGTCGACTATCAGATAAAAGACGGCAGCGTCTATGTTAACGCAAAGTATGAAAATCTTGTTGAGGGCTCCGAGGCGAAGCTTACGAAGCTCAGCCTTCTCAATTTCTTCGGCGCTTATTCCGAACCGCAGAAGGGCGACTATATCTTCGTTCCGGACGGGAGCGGCGCGCTCATAAAGACCGATACGAAAGACGACTCCTTTGACAGCGAGCTGGTTTTCCCCGTCTACGGCGGCGATGCGGCATCGGACAACGCGAACGGCGGCACCGCAAACGCGCTTATCCCCGCATACGGTATGAAGCAGGGGAACAATGCCTTTGTCACTATTATCGACAGCGGCGACGCAATAGCATCTGTCAGTGCGGACAGGGTCAGAGCGGGCAACACGTTCTATGAGGCCGGCGTGTCGTTTGATACCACGCCCTGCGCCGAGTCGAAAGGCAAATTCTACATGAGCTCCGAATCCTATGACGGCGATATCGGGCTCTGCATACGCTTCCTCGGCGGCTCGAATGCCGACTATACCGGCATGGCGGCGGCAGCCCGCGAGCAGCTGATAAGGGAGAGAGTGCTCTCCACAAGAACGGCGGAGGAGCAGGAGTATCTGCCTCTTGACCTCACGGTTATCGGCGTTTCGGACGACACCCTGCTCTCATTCAAGCGTTTGAATCTCAGAAAAAATAAGACCTTCACCGATTTCGAGCAGACTCTTGATATGCTTATACGAATGAAGTCGAAGGGTATAAACTCAATAAAGCTTCGCTATAAGGGTGCGCTGACCGGCGGGACGGATCAGTCGAGCATAATGAGTGCGTCCCTGCTTTCGCGCCTCGGCAGCCGCTCCGATTTGAAGGATCTGGCCGAGTATATCAACGCGCAGAATATGGAGATGTATCTCGACATCGATTTAATCTCCGCGGCAAAGAGCAACGCCTTCTCGTCCGGCAAAACGGCGGGTAGCATTTTCGGCAAAAAGGCGGAATATAGCAGGAAAAACGAGGCGTCCCCATCCCTCGGAAAAGAGAGATATGCAAAGCGCCTGCTCGGCATGAAATATGTCGAAAAGTCGATAATCTCGATACTCGGCAACACAAGGTTTTCGCAGTTTAACGGCCTGTGCGTCAATGATGTGGGAAGCTTGCTCTATTCGGACTACAAAAACGGCTTCAACCGCCAGGAGAGCGCGGAAATGATATCCGAGCAGCTCCCGTCGCTGACCGCCAATATGAAGCTTATGACGGACACGGGCAATTTCTGCGTCATAAAGAACGTCAGCTTCATCTCTCATCTGCCGACCCGCGCGTCTCAGAGCGGTTCGGCGTATGTCAGCGTGCCGTTCCTCCAGCTTGTGCTCCACGGAATAGTCGGCTATTCGAGTGAACCGCTCAATTTCAGCGAGGACGCAAAGACCTCGTTCCTGCGCTGCGTCGAATACGGCGCGAGCCCCGCCTACGAGTGGACGTATTCGGGGACTCATGCGGACAGAAAGACTAAGTCCGATGAAAACAGCGCGGAGACGATCGGCGTCTATTACGAAAATTGGATAGCCTCCGCTTCCGCGCAGTATGAGCGTGCCGATGCGGCGCTGAAGGATCTTCAGGCGGCGCGTATGACCTCGCACAGCGAGATAAGAAACGGCGTTTTCTGCACGGAGTACGATACCGGCGCAAAGATTTACGTCAACTATACCGAATCCGATGTAAATATAAGCGGTATAACCGTCCCGGCAGGGGACTTCCTCAGAATAAACTGACAGTAAGGAAGGAGTAACAGCAATGCCCTATATCAGCACAAAAACAAATATCGAACTCGCAAAAGACAAGCGGGATGCGCTTGCGGCGAAGTACGGCGAGATAATATCTATCGTCCCCGGAAAGACTGAGCGTTGGCTCATGCTCTCGTTTGACGGCGGAGCCGAGATGTATTTCGGCGGCAGAGGCGACGAGCCCATGGCCTATATCGAGCTGAGCCTTTTCGGAGGAACGTCCGATGCCGTCTATGACAAGCTCACGGCGGCCGTCTGCGACGCGGTGTCCGAGGAGACCGGGATAGCTCCCTCCAATATCTATATCAAGTATGAAGAGGCGGAGCACTGGGGCTGGAACGGCTCTAATTTCTGAGAATAAAGCGGAAATTTTAAAGGCGCAAACCGACTGTTCTGCCGGTTTGTGTCTTTTGTTTCGTTTGTTTTTGGCATATAGTTATCCGCGAACGGGATAAAATGAAAAAGTGCACAAAAACACCGAATTTGTGCACGGATTATAATTCAACTTCCGTATTGACAGTATAAATATTTCAACATATAATTACAGTGATTATGATATTGATTGTAATTATGGGAACTGGAGGGGCAATTTTGAAAAAACGCGATCTTTTAGTGACGCTTTTATATTTCCTCGACACTGTCGTGCTGATGGTTTCGGTAATGTTCTCGGTATGGATGCGAAGCGAGTTTAAGCTGTCGGCGCTCACAAAGGAGCTGACTCGCGGAAGCTTTTGGACGAGCATGGTTCTGCTCGCTGTGGTATATGCCTGCGCATTCACCCTGTCGAGAACTTACCAGGTGCTTTGGGAGTATGCATCCTTGCGCGATGTTTGCATAGTTTCGGTGTGCGCCATGGGTTCGTCGATAGTCTTTGCGCTCATGCGCACGGTGCTCAAATTTCCTTATTTCGCACCGAGCATATATATTATGGCTATCCTGCTTTCGGGCGCCGGAGTTGTGGCAATAAGAATGGCGCTCAGAACATTGAAGCGCAAGCCGTGGAGGGGCATAACGCCGAAATCAAACAGAAATAACACCATGATAATCGGCGCAGGTGCTGCGGCAAACATACTGCTTCATGAGATCAAGACAAGCCCCGCCTTGGAATATTATCCGGTCTGCATTCTCGACGATTCGCCGGAGAAAAGACGCAGCACCGTCTACGGAGTCAAGGTCGTCGGCAACTGCGACAAATTAGAGGAAATCGCCGAAAAATACGATATCAAAACAATAATTTTCGCTATCCCGTCCGCGACTCCCGAGCGCAAGGGCGAGATACTGCGTCGCTGCTCAAAAACGGGCTGCGTCGTTAAAACACTCCCGAGCATCGGGCAGATGATAGACAAAAAATTCGGACTTTCCAACATTCGTTCGATTAATATAGAGGATCTTCTCGGCCGCCCGCCGATTAAGATAAAGCTCGATTCCGTTATGGACTATGTCAGCGGAAAGACCGTCCTCGTCACGGGCGGCGGCGGTTCTATCGGCAGCGAGCTGTGCCGCCAGATAGCGGAGCATTCGCCGCATAAGCTCATCATTTTCGATATCTACGAAAACAACGCCTATGCTATCCAAAACGAGCTCCAGCGGACACATCCCGAGGTCGACGTCAAGGTGCTCATAGGCTCGGTCAGGGACAGCAAGCGTCTCGACGCCGTGTTTTCGCGGTATCATCCGAATATCGTCTACCATGCCGCGGCGCATAAGCACGTGCCCCTTATGGAGGACAACCCCAACGAGGCCGTCAAAAATAACGTCTTCGGCACGCTCAAGACCGTCCGCACGGCGGACAAGTTCGGCGTGGAGCGTTTCGTGCTTATCTCTACGGATAAGGCGGTCAACCCCACGAATGTCATGGGCGCCACAAAGCGCATATGCGAGATGATAGTTCAGACCTACAACAAGCATTCGGAAACCGAGTTCGTCGCCGTCAGATTCGGCAATGTCCTCGGCTCGAACGGCTCGGTTATCCCGCTGTTTAAAGATCAGATAGCAAACGGCGGACCCGTTACCGTCACTCATAAAGATATTATCCGCTACTTTATGACTATCCCCGAGGCCGTCTCGCTCGTTCTCCAGGCGGGCGCATCCGCAAGGGGCGGCGAAATCTTCGTGCTCGATATGGGCGAGCCAGTTAAGATAGTCGACCTCGCGGAGAACATTATCAGGCTTTCGGGCTATACGCCGTATAAGGATATCGACATAAAGTTCACGGGACTTCGTCCGGGCGAAAAGCTCTATGAGGAGCTGCTCATGGACGAGGAGGGGCTTGAGGCGACGGAAAACAATCTCATACATATCGGCAAGCCCATAGATATAAACGAGGACGAATTCTTCGCCGACCTCGAAGAGCTCAGCGAGATAATGTACGACGACAACGCCGACGTGCGCAGGGTCATCAAAAAGATAGTCAAGACATACAAAGAGCCCGGAAGAAGCACTCCGGCAGTTACCTTCCTCAAGAAAGAGGAGGAGACGGAGTTTGAAAACGAGCGCGTCATCCCGTCCGTAAAATAAAATATCTCGGCAGCGAGTTTCGGCTCCGCTGCCGATTTTTTATGCAAAAAAAGTTGCCCGAACATTCAAAAATTATGCTCGATTTCCGTGATTTTTTATATGACTGATATAAATCTGTTTTCAACACAAAAGAGTGTTGAAAAACTGCGTATATATTGGTATAATTATAAACAGGTAAATGCACCTTTTTATAGGTGCGGTTTTGGAGGGATAGTTCTTGTATAAAGGCGTAAAAAGAGCTCTTGATATAACATTTTCGATTGTGGGCACGGCAGTGATCTCGCCTATACTTCTCGCTGTTGCCGCGGCCGTGAAGCTTGATTCGAAAGGCCCCGTGATATTCAAGCAGGAGCGCCTCGGAAAAGACGGAAAGGTTTTCGAGATCTACAAGTTCCGCTCGATGTGCGTGGGCGCCGAGCATATGGGAACGGGCCAGTATTCATATAAGGGCGACAGCCGCGTGACCCGCGTCGGCAAGGTAATAAGGGCGACGAGTCTCGACGAGCTGCCGCAGTTCATAAATATTCTCAAGGGCGACATGAGCTTTATCGGTCCGCGCCCGACCCTGACATATCACCCGTGGAGGTTTGAGGAGTACAGTGACACTCAGCGCAGACGCTTTGAGGTGCGCCCGGGAATAACCGGACTCGCTCAGGTTCACGGCAGAAAGACGATAGACTGGAACGACAGAATAAAGTACGACGTCGAATATGTCGACAAGCTCTCTTTGGGTCTTGACTGCAAAATACTGTTCCAAACAGTTTGGAACGTTTTGACGATGAAGGATAACAACAATGTCGGAAAAACCTCGGAGCCGAAGGAGAATAAAGATGCTTAAGCTGATGTACATAACGAATGTACCAGAGATAGCCTCGATAGCCGACATGGCGGGGGTTGACAGAATATTTATCGACCTCGAGCAGTACGGCAAGGAGAAGCGCCAGAAAAATTGGGACTCCGTGAAGTCGAAGCACAGTATTTCTGACATTCCGAAAGTTAAGGCGGCGGTCAAAAACGCGCAGATATTCGTGCGCACCGACCCCGTGTTTGACGGCTTTGCCGATGAGCTTGAGAGCGTCCTCGCCTGCAGGCCCGATGTTGTTATGCTGCCCTATTTCAAAACCGTGCGCGAGGTTGAGACTTTTATAAAAGCGGTTGACGGCAGGGTGAGAACCTCCATTCTTTTAGAGACAAGAGAGGCCGCCGAGCTGATAGACGACATAATCTCGGTCGGCGGTATAGACGAAATACATATAGGACTCAACGACCTCTCCCACTCCTACGGCAAGAAGTTTCTCTTCGAGGAGCTGGCGGACGGCACCGTGGACAGGCTCGTTGAACGCTTTAAGGCGCACGGAATCGAAAGCTACGGCTTCGGCGGAATCGCCTCGCTCGGTGGCGGTCTGCTGCCGGCGGAAATGATACTTCCCGAGCACTACAGGCTCGGTTCGACCTGCGTTATCCTTTCCCGCGCGTTCTGCGATGTGTCAAAGGTCGGGAATATCGAAGAAATACGCCGCATATTTGATGACGGTATCGGCGCGATACGCGATTATGAAAAGAAGTGTGCCGCCATGAGCGAGCGTGAGCTTGCGGAAAACTCGGCGGCTCTCAAAGAACGGGTTGAAGAGATAGTCAGCAATATGCAGCAGTAAAATGAATGGAGAATAACCGATGAAAATTTTGTTCGTCGCCACGGTGCGCAGTCATATAGGGCAGTTTCATATGCCGTTTATCCGTGAACTGAAGGCTCGCGGAGTCGAGGTTCACGCCGCGTTCAAGGATAATTCCGCAGACAAGCCGGGACTCGATCTGTCCGCAATAGACAAGACTTTTGAAGTTCCGTTTGAGCGTCAGCCTCTGCGTCCGAATAACATAAAGGCGTACAGAGAGCTCAAAAAGATTATTGACGGCAACGGCTATGACGCCGTGCATTGCCACACCCCCATGGGCGCGGTCATTACCCGTCTTGCGGCCAAAAGCGCGCGCAAAAAGGGGACGAAGGTCATATACACGGCTCACGGCTTTCATTTTTTCAAGGGCGCCTCGATTAAAAACTGGATGTTTTTCTACCCTGTAGAAAAGTATTTGTCGAAGTATACCGACTGCCTCATAACCATAAACAGTGAGGACTGTGAGTTGGCGCACAAGAAAAAATTCAGAGCCGGAAAAATATATAAGGTTCACGGTGTAGGCGTTGAGCTTGATAAATTCAAGGCAGTGGATGCCGACGAAAAGGCGCGTCTCAGAGCCGAATACGGCTACGACGGCGACACATTTATTATGATATACCCCGCCGACCTCTCGGTCAGAAAGAATCAGCCGATGCTTTTTGACGCGCTTCAAAAGATAGCGGAAAAAAATAAGAACGTGAAGCTCCTGCTGCCCGGTCAGCCGATAAGGCTCGAGGAGTATAAGAGAATGGTTTCGGAGCGCGGAATTGCCGACAATGTAGAATTTCTCGGCTACCGCAGGGACATAAACAATTTAGTCGGACTGAGCGACCTGTCCGTAGCGTCGAGCTTCCAGGAGGGCCTGCCGATAAATATTATCGAGGCCATGGCCATGGGCAATGCGATAGTCGCCACAGATGTGCGCGGCAACAATGACGCAGTCGAGGACGGAGTCAACGGCTATCTCGTCCCGGTAGGAGACAGCGATTTGATGGCCGAAAAAATACTCGAGCTTATGAACGACCGCGAAAAGCTTCGCACATTCGGCGAGAACGGACTCGATATGGTCAAGGACTTTTCTACAGAAAATGTCAACCGCGAGATGCTGACTATCTACGGCAATCTCGGACTCGTTTGAGAATAGAGGCGGCAATATGAGAATACTGCACTTTGTGCCGGACATAGGCGTTGCGAACGGCGTGATGAGCGTTGTGCTTAACTATTTTCGCGCGATGCCGGAAGATATAAAGTTTGATGTGATGTATTTCAAGGAGTGCGAGCGCGACAGGCGCGCCGACATAGAGGCGCTCGGAGGGCGTGTGTTCAAGATGAATACGCCCGGAATAAAGAGCTTTGTCTCGTCGGAGCTTGACGGCTTTTTTGAAGAGCATAGGGGTGAGTATGCGGCGGTGCATATCCATGCGCCGTACATGACCTGCCTCATTGCGCCGAAAGCCAAAAAGCACGGCATAAAAAAAGCGGCGGCGCATTGTCACTCGACTCTGTTTTCGCTGAATCCCGATAATCTTCGCAGAAACCGGCTTTTGAATATGCCGACCCGCTTTTTGGCGGATAAGCTTTTCGCCTGCGGGCGCGAGGCGGGACGCTATTGGTACGGCAAGGACAGCCGCTTTACCGTCCTTCCGAATGCTATCGACTGCGCCGCATACGCTTTTTCCTCGGAAAGGCGCAGCGCGGCTCGTGAGAAATTAGGAATTGCCCCCGATACGCTCGTTATCGGTCATGTGGGAGTGACAAATCCTCCGCTTAAAAATCATCCGTATCTTCTGCGCGTGTTTGCCGAGATAAAGAAAACGCGCCCCGATGCGGTGCTGCTTATGGCGGGCGCGGAGGAGACGGACGAGCTCGGAGAGCTTGCGGACGGGCTCGGAATATCGGACAGCGCGCGTTTCCTCGGCAGACGTTCTGATATACCGCAGCTGCTCTGCGCAATGGATGCTTTTATATTCCCGTCTTTGCGGGAGGGCTTGCCCGTATCCGTAGTCGAGGCGCAGGCGGCCGGGCTGCCGGTGCTGATGTCCGATACCGTGACGGACGAGGTCTGCATAACGGATAATATAAAGCGCCTGTCGATTGACGTCGACCCCGCGGATTGGGCGAAAGAAATCGAAACAGTTCCCGACGGGCTGCGCGCCGCCGCATTTGAAAAAGTCAGGGAATGCGGCTGGGATATAGCCGACTGCGCAAACACGCTTGTTGAATTTTACGAGGGGTGAGTTAATATGGCGGCAAAAAGAGTACTGATAGTTCTCGGAAAACTGAAACGCGGCGGAGCAGAAACGCTGGTTATGAACATCTACCGCACAATAGACCGGTCGTCTATACAGTTCGATTTCATCGTACATACTCCGGATCGCTATGACTATGACGACGAAATTGAGTTGCTCGGCGGAAAGATATACAGATTTCCGCAGTACAATGTGCTCAATCATTTTGAATATAAGCGCTGCTGGAATAATTTCTTTGCGGAGCATCCGGAATACAGGATAATCCACGCACACATGACCGGCTCGGCGAGCGTGTTTCTGCCTATCGCCAAAAAGTACGGTCTTGTAACAATAGCACACAGCCACATAGCTCTGTCCCAGAAGGGTATCAGGCAAAAGGTCATCGACCTTTACCGTCTGCCGCTTAAAAATCAGGCGGATTATCTCTTTGCCTGCTCAAACGATGCCGGCGTATGGATGTTCGGAGAGAAGGCGACAAAGGGGGACAACTACTACGTCATCAGAAACGGTGTCGATACGGACAAATTCGCATTTTCCGCGGAAAAGCGCGACAAAATCAGAAAAGAACTCGGCTTAGGCGGAAAATTTGTTGTGGGCAATGCCTCGCGTTTCCATATCCAGAAGAATCACTCGCTTCTTATCGATGTTTTTGCTGAGATTAAGAAAGTCGATGACAGCGCTGCCCTGCTTCTTGTCGGCGACGGCGGCCTGCGTGCGGAGATAGAGGAAAAAGCGAAAGCTCTCGGTCTTGCGGACAGCGTGATATTTACGGGCGTGCGCACCGATATCGACTGCATACTCAGTGCGATGGATGTCTTTTTGATGACCTCGTTTAACGAGGGGCTTCCGGTGTCTCTTGTTGAAGCTCAGGCTTCGGGACTGCATATAGTCGCAACAGATACGATATCGAAAGAGATAAAGCTTACGAATTTGGTTGAGTTTTGCTCGCTTGGAGATTCGCCCGAAAAATGGGCGCAAACGGTGCTGAAATACGCCGAGGGCTATGAACGCAGGAATACGAAGCCGGAGATAGCCGCGGCAGGTTACGATATAGTGTCAACGACGCAGGAGCTCGAAAGGTTCTACCTTGAAAATTGGCACGAATAGCAGGGAGGTAACAATGGAGAACAGAGTTATTGAATTCGGATATTCATTCAATCTCGGCGGGGTCGAAGTTTTTATCAGAAATATTATTATGAACACGTCAATCCCGATAGATCTTGCGGTGACGACAGAGGATAAAATCCCATTTGAGGATGAGTTTGCCGCAAAAGGGTGCAGGATATTCAGAATACCGAACAGGCGATCGGCGCCGATGGAATACAGACCGAATATAGAGCGGTTGCTGCGCGAGCATCCGGAGATAAAGGTGGCTCATGTTCATCTTAACTCGTGCAGCAGCATAGAAGCGCTCGAAGCGGCAAAAAAAGTCGGGATTCGCTGTATTGCACACAGCCACAGCTCGAACTCGAATTTCAACAAACTTACAAAAGCGCTCCATACTCTAAATAAAACCAGAATAAACAAGCTTACCGATGTCAGACTGGCGTGCTCCAATCCGGCGGGACGTTTCATTTTCGGAAACAGAGATTTTGAAATAATAAAAAACGGTATTGATACCGATAGGTTTTCTTTTTCCCCCGAGTACCGCGATGAAATAAGACGCGAGTTTGATATAGGGGAGCGGTTCATGCTCTGCCATGTCGGAATGTTTGCGCCGGTAAAAAATCACGAGTTTTTGACGGAAGTCTTTGCGTCGCTCGTCAAAAAGCGTCCTGACAGCGTGCTTTTCCTTGTCGGGACCGGTTCCGGGCAGGAAAAGATACGCGAAAAGGTCTCGGCTCTCGGGCTCGATGAAAATGTTATTTTCGCAGGGCGGCGCACGGATGTTGAAAAGATAATGAGCGCGGCGGATGCGTTCGCTCTCCCGTCTCGTTTTGAGGGGCTGCCCTTGGTGCTTGTTGAGGCGCAGAGCAGCGGACTTAACTGCTTCGCATCGACCGGAGTGCCGGAAGAGGCAAAGCTGCTCGATAACTTTGAGTTTATCCCACTCGATATCGGCGCGGAGGCATGGGCGGACAGAATCCTTTCGGCAGCGCCGAATCCAAATCGCGTCTCGGCTGCGTCCGAGGTAGCCGAGCTCGGCTATAACTGCAAGCTCACTGCTGCGAGGGTCGAAGATATATATTCGCAGCAGACGGAGCTTTGCAGATAAAATATAAAAGTTCGGAGAACAGTTGATGAAGAAAAAGGTTTTGATAGTTACGAGTCCTCTCAGGGTCGGAGGCTTCGATGTAGTTGCAACAAGCTTGCAGATGCACCTCGACCGCGAACGCTTTGAGTGTACATATTACATAGTCGGCGATGAGGTAGGCCCTCTTGAGCCGACGGTTATCGAGAGCGGCGCAAAAGTTATACACCGCCCTTCAGACGTGAAGGGTTATCTCGCCGACTATAAATATCTGAAAAAAGTTATCCGCGAGGGCAAATACGACGCCGTTCATTCGCACCTTATGTTTTTCAGCGGGCTTGTGATGCTCGCCGCTCGCAGCGAGGGCGTGCCTGTCCGTGTGCCGCACGGGCATATGACAGACCCGTGCATTGAGGACAGGAGCTTCCTTCAGCGCAGGATGTTTGACGTCTACCGTTTCTTTATGACTCTGCTGCTTGATTCCTGCGGGACTGCGCTTGTGGCCTGCGGACCCGAGTCGGGGGCTTATCTTTACGGAAAACGTACCTTCAAAAAGCGCGGAATAATTCTTAATAACGGAATAGACCTGAGCAAATATAAGTTTGACTCGGAGATGCGCGAGCGGAAGCGGCGCGAGCTTGGTGTTGAAAACAAGCTCGTCGTAGGTCATGTAGGCAGGCTCAATTATATTAAAAATCATAAATTTCTTCTCGATGTATTCGCCGAGCTAAAAAAAATCAACGCCGATGCGGTGCTGCTTATAGTCGGCGAGGGCGAAGAAAAAGAAGCGATAGAAGAAAAGGCCCGCCGTTTGGGGATAGAGAACAGCGTCATTCTTACGGGCGTCAGAGACGATGTTTACGACCTGCTGCAGGCCATGGACGTGTTCGTGTTTCCGTCGCTTAAAGAGGGGCTTCCGGTCACGCTTATAGAGGCTCAGGCGACGAAGCTTCCGTGTCTGATATCGGATACGGTGTCGAGATACGCTAAGCAGAACGATAATGTGGAATATGCTTCGCTTTCGCTTCCCGCTGCGGAGTGGGCAAAGCACGCGCAGAGGCTCGCATCAATCGACAGAGAGAGCGTGTCGGTCGAAAAGCTTATCAAAAATTATGATATAAATGAGACGGCAAAGCAGCTCGAAAAAATATACGAAGGGACAGAGGTGATAAAATGCTGATATATTTAATTATAGTTGTTTCGTTTTGTGCTATCTATCCTCTGGTCCCGAGAAAACATATCAAGTGGCTGTTCCTTGCCTTGGTGCTTGCGTTGTCGGTTATGGCATTTTTTGTCAAACCGCTTCCGACGGATGACTTGATGAGATATTATGATTCACTTGAATTGCTGAGAAAAAAGAGCTTTGCGGGCTATCTTAACTTGCAGCGAAGCGGCTACGGAAACTACGATGCGGTTCCGGTTTGCGGAATGTATTTTTACCTTATCAGTAAACTCGGCAATAACAATTTTCTCCCGGCGATAACTATTTTTCTGACTTACGGAAGTATGCTTTGGGTAATCTGGAGGTTTGCGAATTTTTATAAAATAAGCAAGCTGTACTTGTTTATCGGCACGTTTTTTCTACTGAGTACATACTGGTATTATGATACCTGCAGCGGAATAAGAAACGGTTTGGCTTTTGCGGTTGCAATTTTCTGTCTGTATTTTGACTTGGTTGAAAAGAAAAAAATTTTCTGTATCGGCTATCTTGTGGCGCTGGGAATACATTCAGCCGCAGTTATATTTTTGGGATTGCGGCTGCTGACGGAAGTTAATATGCGGCTGAAAACGAAAGCATTCAACATCATATCACTTGTCGGAATATTCTTTGGTTCATATACCATTGAGCTCTTGGGAAAGGTATTTAACAACAGCTTTTTCCGTGTACTTTTGGAAAAAACGGCTATAAACAAGAACAGAATGACAGACATCTCCCGGGGAACAACGATTGTCAGCTTGATTTTGCTTTTAGCGGTAATAATTATGTGCGCCTATATGAACCACCGAATAAGCAGAGATGGTATTGAGGGCGTTGACGATATAAACTATTTTTTGACTCTTCTGATGTCTTTCACGGTAGGCTCTCTTGTGAGCCTTCTCATATTCACGAGGTTTATACATTGGGTCATTCCTATGTTCGGTTCTCTCACTATAATGCTGTGTTTGGATCTCAACAAAAGAAAGCGTCAGGAAATATATTCTGCACCCCACGGAAAAAGCGCAATTAAAAAAGATATTTCTGTTTACAGGTCAAATGAAATTTTGCTCAACCTGATGATAATTGTACTGTCGTTGTTTAATCTGTATTTCCTTTGCTTTATAAGCGTTATGCACGCGGCGGTGTTTAAAATATAACTGTATCCTCGGAGGACAAAAGATGATTTCTGCTAATAAAAAGCAAAGAAATTGCGGGGTGGATTGCCTTCGCTCCGTTGCGATGTTTGCCATTGTTTTGCAGCATTGTATTTTACACAGCAACATAGTGTCCTACAACGATACGTTTTCAGTCAAATACGGATTGGCGGATTTTGTGACTTTTTTCTGCTTCGGCGCGGTGAATACATATCTTCTGATATCCGGTTATGTAAATATCGATGCCAAGTATAAGCCTTCGAGGATAATGCAGCTTTGGATAGAGGTCGTTTTCTACTGTTTGATTATTACGGCGATATCGGCAATTATGTTAAAAAGACCGATTACGGGAACTGCGATATTAAAAGCAGTTACCCCGATTATCCACCATGAGTATTGGTTTTTTACAAGATATGTGCTGCTGTTTTTGTTGATGCCGATTATAAATACAGTCGCGCACAGGATGTCAAAAAAAAGCTATCGCATTTTTCTCGCGGTAGTTTATGTTCTGTTTTGTTTTGTCGTACCGGTTATAAAGAAATATACAGGTATTGATATTTTCCTTCTAAAAGGAGGATACAGTACTGTTTGGTTTGTCGCCATGTATATGACCGGCGCGTATTTTAAACTCCACTTTGAGCCGAAAAAGAAGAGAAAAACCGTTTATCTTCTCGGATTTACAGTTTTCTCGCTGCTCCTGTATCTTGATAACGAATTCATTCCGGCGTTCGTCAAGCAATATCGGAATATGGAAATAAGCAGCGTTCTGTCAGCCGATACATACAGCTCACCTTTTACCGTTTTGGCTGTCGTTTTCGTGCTTTTGCTGTTCATAAATTTGGATTTTAGTGACAAGGCTAAGAAGCTTATCTGCACAGTGGGACCGCTGACCTTCGGGGTGTATATTATTTCTGACAACCCGATAGTAAGAGATTGTATCATCTCTAAGGTGCCGCAATTTATAGACAGAAACTCCGGAAATCTTATGGTTATATGGATAATTCTTTTTGCCGCAGCGGTTTTTATCTCGTGCCTGCTCATAGAATTTGCGGTGCAGCTTCTGTTCGGTAAAATCGGAGTGCGCCGTATGTGTGATAAAATTTGCTTGCTCCTTGCAAATCTGTTCAAAAAAATACCGCCTATATATAATCTCTACTTTGCGGATTTGGTCAACTCCTGCGGAGTAAAAGATACAAAATAATTGCGGTTCGGCTTCGGGATAGGCGGGGCGTTTAGGAGGAATATTATGGAACTTGATTATTACCGTGCGGCGTTTAGAAAAAAGGGCGGACACGCGCTTCTTGACGACGAGGCTGCGCCGTTCAGAGCCATAAAAAACAGCCTGAGATATTGGGTGGCCGACCCGTTTGTGTTCGAGCGCGACGGCGAGACGTATATTTTTGCCGAGCTGTTTGACTATCTGCGCAGACGAGGTGTTATCGGCTATTCAAAGCTAAAAGCAAACGGCAGCTTTTCGAGCTGGAAAGAGATAATAGTCGAGCCATATCATATGTCATATCCGCAGATTTTCGAACATGACGGCGAAATATATATCGTGCCGGAGACCGGTTTGGGGCATACTTTGGATATGTACAGGGCGGTCGATTTCCCCGACAGATGGGAGAAGTCCGCGAACATGGCAAAGGACGTTGAGCTTGCCGATACAACGCTTTTTAAGCGAGGCGGCAATATCTATGCGCTCGCCTGCGATATGGGGAGGACAAAAAACAGTGAGCTTGTTCTTTATAAAGTCGGGGAAGATATGAAATTATGCCCGACGGAGCTCGGATGCGTTGTAAATGATCCCGTCACCGCCCGTGCGGCAGGCGAAATGTTTGAATACGGCGGCAAGCTTATGCGCGTGTCGCAGGACTGCTCGGAGGAATACGGCAAGCGGCTAAACTTCCTTGAGGTTGACAGCGACTTTAGTTCGTATTACCGCGAAAAGACGGTTAAGACGGTAGATGTAAAGGATTTGAATATTATCGGAATCAAAAATCCCTTGCGTGTTCATACATATAATTCGTCCGAAAATTATGAAGTTATCGATGTTTACAGCGCCAACAGAAGCCTGTTGAACTTATTCGGGAGGCTCGCGTATCTGCTTTACAAAAAACTCAGAGGTTAAGGTGCCGAATTATGATAAGCGTTATAGTGCCGGTATATAAAATCGAAGAATATCTCCGTCAATGCCTCGAGAGCCTTTCTGCGCAGACACTCGATGATATGGAAATAATTATTGTCGACGACGGCTCGCCCGATGGCTGCCCCGAGATTTGCGACGAATATGCGGCTAAGGATGCCCGTATGAAGGTCGTGCATAAGCAAAACGGCGGTCTGCTCAGCGCAAGAAAGGCGGGAGTTGCGGCCTCGAGCGGTGACTATATCGGCTTTGTTGACGGCGACGATTGGGTCGAGCCGGAAACATTTATGAATATGCACAACGCAATCATAAAGTATTCGCCCGATATGGTGCTCAGCGATTTCCTGAGCGACTTCGGCGAGCGCAGAGAGCCGAGCGATCAGTGCTTTGAAGAGGGATTTTATGACAGAGCGCGCCTTGAAAGCGAGATATTTCCGAAAATGCTCTTTGACGGTCGGTTTTACCGTTTCGGCGTCAACCCGAACTGTTGGAGCAAGCTTGTTAAAAGAGAGCTTATCGAAAAAAACCTTACGCCCGTGGACGAGCGTATACGCATGGGTGAGGACGCGGCGTTCATATATCCGTGCCTGCTCGACGCGCAAAGCGCAGCCTGCATAAAAACGCCGACTTATCATTACCGCATAACGGGTCGCTCGATGTCGACCGCCTATGACGAAAGGCTTAAAGACATAATCCTTCTGCCGTACAAGCGTCTCAAGGAGAAGAACGCGGAGTCGGATTTCGATATATCCTCTCAGCTCGATTATTATCTTCTGTATATGGTCAACTTCCTGCTTCGCAATGAGGCGAAAAAGGCCAACACCAAGTCAAGAAAAGAACGCAGAGCGGTTATCGAAAATATTTGCGCAGATGAAGATATACGCTCGGCGGCGGCAAGGGTCGATACCGAAAGGCTCCCGACGCACACAAAGCTGCTCGCGTCGGCGCTCGGGTGCGGCTCCGTGTTTATGACGGAAAAATATGTAGAATTTCTGAGGATTTATTTAGGGGTGAAGCAATGAACAGTCAACCGAAAATCAGCGTTATAGTTCCGGTTTACAAGACGGAAGGTCTTTTGGACAGATGCGTTGAGAGTATCGTGGGACAGACATATAAGAATCTCGAAATAATTTTAGTTGACGACGGCTCACCGGACAATTGCCCCGCCATATGTGACGAGTGGGCGGAGAAGGACAGCCGTATAAGAGTCATACATAAAGAAAACGGAGGACTCTGTTCCGCTCGTAATGCCGGAATGGATATAGCTGCGGGAGATTATTTGGGCTTTGTCGATTCCGATGACTGCATAGAACCGGATATGTATCAGCTGCTTGTCGAAAATGCGGCTTCAACGCAGGCAGATATATCAAGGTGCGGCATATTTGTTGACGAGGAGAGCCTTGAAAACGGTGTAAGCGTGGACTGCGAATACTCTGAAAGAACCGTTATAGACAGACATACATTCGTGAACAGCCTTGTTCAAGGAGGTCATGTCCGGGGTGTTGTGTGGAACAAAATATACAGAGCCGATGTGGTCAAGGAGGTTCGTTTCGATAAAAATGACGGCGCATCGGAGGATATTATGTTTAATGACCGTGTCAGCGCCAATATCAGCACTTGTGTGTGTATGGATGAGCCGAAATATCATTATATTCGCAGGGTAGGAGCGATAACGATTTCTGAGTTCGGCTACGGCGCGTTTTCAATAGTCCGTGCCATGAATATCTTCCTTGAAAAATATGAGGACGATCCAGAGATTTATGACAGCGCAGTCATGGGCTACGCTACCGCAGCGTTTACCGTCCTCAGCGGTATCATAACAAACCAAAAATGCCTTGACCGATATGACGAGCTGAGAGACGGGCTTCTCGGATTTAAAAAGCAGATACTTTTTAAAAAGCGGTATCCGTTTAAATATAAATTTAAGCTCTTGCTTTTGTGGTGCAGCCCCAAACTGTATAATAAGACAATCAGAAAAGTTCGCGGAGCGTAAAGGGTGGTTATTATGAATAAGTCTCTTGTCAGTGTGATAGTACCTGTCTACAAGGTCGAAAAATATCTTGATAAGTGCGTAGAAAGTATAGTAGAACAGACCTATAAAAATCTCGAAATAATTCTTGTTGATGACGGTTCTCCGGATAATTGCCCCTCAATGTGCGACGACTGGGCGGCGCGAGACAGCCGCATAAAAGTTATACATAAGGAGAACGGCGGCGTTTCGTCCGCGCGCAATTCAGCTCTCGATGCAGCGGCGGGGGATTATATCTGCTTTGTGGATTCGGATGATTTTATAGAGCCGAATGCAGTCGGATATATGCTTGAGAATATAGGGGATGCCGATGTTATACAGTGCTCGTTTTCGTATGACTGTTTGGACGGCCGCACGGAAAATTGCGACATATCGGAAGAAGAGCTTTGCGCGGACGATGCGGCACGCGCACTCATCACCGACCGTGTCCGCCCGGAGGTTTGTGGAAAGCTGTATTCGGCGCACCTGTTTTCCGGCATACGCTTTGACGGCTCGAAGAAGTACGGCGAGGACCTTTATATAAATTATTTTCTTATGAAGCGTGCCGAGAAGCTGATAAGCCGCAACGTTTGTCTCTATCACTATGTGCGCCGCGAGAGCGATTCGGCGACCTCGCACTATATGACCGATTCCCGCGCCGAGCTTTATAAAATAACCGGCGCTATGGTGGAAAACGAAAAGGACAGTCCGTTATATGAGGCCTGTGTTTACAGACATACCCGTATACTTTTCGCAACGCTTTCGAGAATAATACTCGGCGAAAAAGAATTTTATGATAAGTATTTCAATGTGATTGTAAAAGAAATACTCGCTTACAGGCGCGATATATTAAAGAATAAACGGCTGAGGCTGAAGTTTAAAATATCGGTGTTGATGCTTTCGTTAAGCCCTGAGCTGTTTGTGAAGGTAAACAGAAAAATAAGACAGCATGGCTGATCTTCGGAGGAAACGGTATGACTGGAATAGTGACCATAACAGGAGATTCGAATTACGGCAACAGACTCCAAAACTATGCGGTTCAATCTGTTCTGAAAAATCTCGGCGTTGAGTCAACAACGATTTTTGTCAAGAAGTCTCTTGTGAGAATTGCTAAGAATTTCATAAAGGTTCTTATAGGACGCCGTGAAATTTCTGCCGCAAAAAGAAAGCGCAATAAGGCCTTTCGCCGTTTCAATAAAAAACATCTCAATATTAAACACATACGAAAATTCGAGCTCGGCACTCTTCACGATAAGCTGGATTATGCAGTCTGCGGCTCGGATCAGATTTGGAACTTCACGTTTCCTTTTATAAGGAACAAGAAAGAGTTCTTTTTCGCAAAATTTGTCGAGCCCGAAAAGAGAATTGCCTTCTCGGCGAGTATCGGAGCCGACGATATTCCCGAGGAGCACAGAGCGGATTTTGTTGACGGCATAAACGGGATGAAAGCGATATCGGTGCGCGAGGAGCGCGGGCGCGAAATAATAAAAGAGCTGACCGGCCGCGATGTTTCCGTTACCGTTGACCCCACTCTTCTTCTCAGCCGCGAAGAGTGGAGAAAAATTGAGAAAAAGCCCTCTTTTGTTGAAGACGGCGAAAAATATCTGCTTACATATTTCTTGGGCGGCTGCCCCGATGATGTGCGTAAATACATTGATGGCATCGCACGGGAGAACAAGCTGAAGGTGATACATCTCTATCACGAGGAACTTCCAAAGTCCGAGATAGAGGATAAGGCTTGGTTCGTTGCAGACCCCGGCGAGTTTGTGTGGCTTATAGCACATTGCGAGCTTATGATGACGGACTCGTTCCACGGCTGTGTTTTCTCGATAATAAACGAGGTCCCGTTCCGCTGCTTCAAGAGAGGCGGAAACATTGCGGATATGAGCAGCCGTATGAACACTCTTTTCAGTAAGTTTGATATTTCCTCCTGGTGCATCGGAGACACGGAGGAGCCTTTTGACCGCGTGTTCTTCAAGGACTATACCGGCGTCGGAGAAGTGATTGAAGAAGAAAAAGCATTTGCATATAAATATCTGAAAGGTGCATTGAACATAGAATGAAGCTTGACAGATCAAAAAACACAGCGCGCAATATGGTGTTCGGTACTGTATCGAAAATATATAATCTTGCGATACCGTTTGTTATGCGCACGCTGCTCATATATACGCTCGGCATGGCGTATACGGGACTTAACAGCCTGTTTACTTCCATACTGTCCGTGTTGAATCTCGCCGAGCTCGGAGTCGGCGCGGCGATGACGTTCAGTATGTATAAGCCGATAGCCGAGGACGACACCGCGACCGTCTGTGCGCTCATGCGGCTTTACAAGATATATTACCGCGTTATCGGCTTGATTATCCTCGTCGCCGGCACGGCAATAGCTCCCGCACTGCCGTTTTTTATCAAAAAAGATGTTCCGGCGGATATAAATATATATATTCTTTATGCGATAAACCTTTTGACAACCGTTTTGTCATATTGGTTGTTTGCGTATAAAAACTGTATTCTCTATGCCCATCAGCGCAACGATATCGGTGACAAAATCGGACTTGTTATCAATACCGTCAAATACGGACTTCAGGCCGTAGTGCTTGTGGCGTTTAAAAATTACTACGCGTATATTATTGTAGCTCTTTTGCTCGGCGTCGTCTCCAATTTAGTGACCGCCATAGTTGCGGACCGCTTGTATCCGCAGTATAGGGCAAAGGGAAAGCTCCCGAAAGAACAGGTTCAGATAATCAACCGTCGCGTGCGCGATTTGTTTACATCGAAGATAGGCTCGATAGTTGTCGATTCGGCGGATACCATTGTTATCTCGGCGTTTCTCGGCTTGACCGCCCTCGCACAGTATCAGAATTATTTCTTCATTCTCTCCTCGGTGTTCGGCTTTGTGTCTCTTGTAACAAGCTCCGCCCTTGCGGGAATAGGCAACAGCCTTGTGACAGAGAGCAGCGAAAAGAACTTCAACGATTTGAAGAAGTTCGCCTTTATAATCTCGTGGATGTCGTGCTTCTGCGTGTGCTGTCTTGCGTGTATGTATCAGCCGTTTATCGAGCTTTGGGTAAAGAAAGAAAATCTTTTATCATTCGGCATGGTCATAATGTTCTGCGTTTATTTCTTTGTAAAACAGGTGCATTCTCTGCTTTGTCTTTATAAAGATGCTGCCGGTATATGGCATGAGGACAGGTTCAGACCGTTGATAACCGCTGGAGC
>ERZ506979.111-NODE-111-length-71584-cov-7.719107_pt1 | contig 71584 bp, 52 predicted proteins | sample MGYA00512887_ERZ506979 | MGnify/ENA metagenome assembly ERZ506979 | reverse complement strand
TCCTATGCCCTTCTAGGGCTCCTTCATGCCACCCGTTTTACGGGTGGTCATGACTGTCAGAAAGGCGGGAGATGGTGAATAAACTTCGGCAGAAGCTCATGGTGCTGTTCCTTATGGCTTGCATCGGGATAAGCGGTACACTGGGGGTATCGGCCTTGTCATGGAGCGGCAGCACCACCGGCGGTGGCGGCGAGGGCAGTGCGGCCAAAACCAAAGGCTTTGCTATTCGCTATACAGATGACAACAACTGCCTTGGCTACCGTTTCAGCGTGGTGGATAAGAACGGAAACCGGAAGGGATCCAAGGTGATTGACGTATTCCGCAACACCAAATATGGAAACTCGGAATACAGTGCGGCGTTTAAGTTCAGCACCAAATACAGCAAAAAGCAGTTAATCGCCAACCAGAACAACAGCTTCAGCACATCCAAAACTACGGTGGACTGCTTTAAGGAAACGACTATGGGATTTGCAAGCGCTCTGCCTGTTCCCAGCGGCATGAATGCCTGGCAGAGCAATCACAACAACTTGAACCGGGTGCTGTCTGCTTTAGGGATCAACGGTGTGGGTGCTCTTGTCAACGGAGACAAGGTGCTGGTGGAACCATTGCAGGATGTGCGGCTGGAAACGATATACCACAGCGTCACGGTCACCGAACTGGCCATCTATGGTAAATGGCTGCTTGGAGCCAACAGCAACGGCGGATCCAGCCCCGACAGCGGCAAATGGGGATTTATATCCAACTATACGAACCGACATTTTCCCAACGCCCTGTATACACCGGATGGCAAGGGCCTGTGGGCCGGAGTCGGTGCGCTGAGCAAACGAGCTACGTTCTACGATATCATCAACAAAGGGTACGGAGTCGGCATTGCCTATACGGAAACCAAGCCGGCTTTCACTCCCGCTCTCGGCGTGAATATCTGTGAAGCGTGGCGCGGCGGAAAATCCTCCCGTACTTTCCGTTATGGCAACAGCAACGGCGCGTCGTTCGGTAATTTCAGCTATGCCAACGGATATCCCATCAAAGGAGACAGCGTGTGGTTTGCTATCAATTTTCCTGGCGAAAGTCAGACGGTGCGGGTGCGGCAGTATGCGCGGCTGCAAGGGGGGAGCTGGACGACACGGGACGTGAATCTCAGCGAATCTTCCTGGTACGATGTGGCGCTTTCCCCGACAACGGTGGACGCAGGCCGAACCGGTTATGTGGTGGAAGCCAAGCAGGACTGGATCGACGGCAGCGGCAAGGTACTGAAGTCCGGCGCGATCAAGACCTTCTATTTTCCTGTGCGCCCAAAGATAAACCGGTATCAGGTGACTATGTACGGCGTCACCGGCTCTGTGGCGGCCAAGCGCGGCGCTTGGAACAGCGGCACCCTCTATGCGGGCCAGCGGGTTCGGCCCTACTACACCTATACCTCTGACACGAGCTGGACGTCCAGCAACCATTTCCGGGCCTCTCTCAACGAATGGAAGAACGGTGCATGGAGAACAGCAACTTCCTCCAACGGCGGCTGCGATTTATATTTGAACAATACCGGCATCCGAAGCGGGGGCCCCCTTGCCAGGTACAGCAGTTTAGGCTGGTACACGGTGCCGGACAACAGTGCCAATACGAATGGCGCAAACCGTGTGCCGGTTAAGCTGGAAACCCAATGGGCCAGTGATCCTGCCCACACCACCGAAACCACATGGATCGATGTCCCCATCGTTCGATCGGATGTAGAACTCAAGGAAATCCGCATGATCGACAAATCCGGGTATTACACGTCGACTCTATGGACGAATCAGACCTATACCCCGCAATATGTGTATAAGAACAATACCGGCTGTACGGTGTATGTGGAAGGATATAACAACGACCGGTCAAAAATCAGTGGTATCTATTCTATACCGGCCTATGGGCAGATTCTGGTCAACGGTAAACCATTTGTTGCAGCGGCCAGCACGTCCCAATATATATGGGGCGGTGTGTATCTGGAGGGGGCCGGCATATATAACACGCCTTACGAGACGAACCACAGCAACAATTCCAAGGGCGTCACCTTTACGGTGAAATCCCCGCTGACCATTGAACCGCTGGCCCCGAATTCCCTGTATAGGGAGGGGGTACAAGTGGTCAGCAGCTTCCGGGTGACCAACACAACAGGGAACCAGTACACTCCCTCGGAGAATATCACTGTGCGGTTCAAAGCGCTGAAGAATGGATCGCCGTTATATTCTGCAACAAAGGCAACGGTTATCCCATCCTACGGGGATAATCTGGTGTATTTTCGATGGACGGTGCCGACAGGGCTGAATGGCGCGTCGATCACTCTGCAAGGCGAGGTGCTGGAGAATGGCAAGGTTCTGCACACCGGCAGCCGGACGCACGGTACGGAAAAGCCGGCGGTTTCACAAACGCCGGACACGGTGTTTGAAAAAACGGCTCCTCCCGGTTTTCGGTTGAAATCGCCGCCGGTACGAACATCGATGTTGAACACGCAGTGGTCTCAATGGCTATACAACTCTGCCCGAGGATTCTACAAAGAGACATATGGGTTAGTATTAGGTTTAGCAGAAGGGACTATGACGCCCGATCCGGACTCGCCGTCCCGCGTTTATAAGGATGGAAAATGGCACATGAGATCCGGATATGGTTTCACCTTGAGCTGGCCTGTTTCAGTATTTCGAGCAGACGGTTTAAAGCTGCCGCCTGCAGATTCCTACACCAGTGTGCAGACTGCAAAGGCATACTTCCCGGAGTTCGGATACAATGTGTCCTCCGGTGCATATCGCGTGTTAAGCAGTATCTTTACGAATGCCTTTGCATTGCCGGCAAACAGCTATGCGGGGGGTGACCGTCTGCATTTTGTCCCCCTTTGGTTCCCGGACGGGGAGTATACTGTACAGTGCTATGCGGGCGATTTGTGGACACCAACGGGTATGATGTATGGCTGTTACAATCCCCCGTCAGTTATCATTACGGAATCGGCCTATGATGATTGGTATGTAGGCAAATAGAGAAGAAAAAGGAACGCGGGGCCATGTGGCTCCGCGTTCCTGCACTTTGAAAGGGGGAAGCCTCATGAAACAACAGGCGTCGCGGGCGAGAGCTGTGCGGCTGACCGTATTGGCAATGTCCATATTGGTTATGCTGACGGTCTTCAGCATAACGTGCTGCGCTGCGGGTGTCGGCGATGTGGCCGGGGCGGTGGAAGAAACCTGGACGAAAGCGCAGACGCAGATTAAAGCCATTGTAGACAGGGTCGTATTCCCAGTTCTCGATCTTGTGCTGGCGGTGTTTTTCTTTATTAAAATAGGCACCTCGTATTTTGATTACCGCAAAAATGGGCAGTTTGAATGGACGGCTCCGGCCATTCTGTTCGGGTGTTTGATATTCACGTTGACCTGCCCCTTATATATCTGGAAGGTGCTGGGGATATAGGGGGTGTATTCGTGGGGTTTATAACCTCCGTTATTTGGCAGGAAACGCTGGACTGGCTGTATTCCCAGCTGATGGGGCTTATATCTGACTTTTTCCAACAAATGAACAATATGGGTGCTCAGATATTTGAATTGTCCTGGGTAAAAGCCATTATTTTGTTCTTTACTCAATTTGGCTGGGCTATGTTTTTGATTGGTCTGGTGGTGGCCGTGTTCGACACGGCGGTGGGCGCACAAACTGGCCGTGCGGACATAAAGGGGACAGCGTTAAATGCCATGAAAGGCTTTTTCGCCGTATCCCTATTTTCCGTACTGCCGGTGCGTCTCTACCAGTTTTCGATTACGCTTCAGGGATCTTTATCCCATGGACTGGCCCGGTTGCTGTCTGTGAACGCGTTTACGCCGGCGGGATTGGCCCAAGCGGCTATTGATCAGATCAAGGGTTCAGGGACAGGCTCCCCCGGCCTGTTCAACACGCTTTTAATAATCGCGCTCATTTACTGCGTAGTGAAAGTGTTCTTTCAAAACCTAAAACGCGGCGGCATCCTACTTATCCAGATTGCGGTCGGTTCGCTGTACCTGTTTTCTGTGCCGCGCGGATATACGGATGGCTGGATTCAGTGGTGCAAGCGAGTCATCGGTCTTTGCCTGACAGCTTTCCTGCAGACTACTATTCTGACGGCAGGCCTCATTACATTCCGCAGCAATTATCTGCTGGGCGTGGGTCTGATGCTGTCCGCAAAAGAGGTGGAGCGGATCGCGGAGGCTTTTGGAATGGACACCAGTACGAAAGCCAATTTGTCTGGAGTGATGTATGCCGCCTCCAGTGTAGTCAATGTTACGAAACAAATTGCCGCTGTTGTGAAATAGTAGGAGGTGAACATACGCGGTATCAAAAATTCGGAATAGAGATCGAGATGACTGGTTTAAGTAGAGAAAAAGCGGCGCAGGTTGCCGCTCGGTATTTTGGGACGGAGGCGCGGTATGTGGGAGGGGGCTATGATACTTATACGGCTTCTGACGGGCAGGGCCGCACATGGAAATTTGTACGGGATTCCAGCATCCGTTGCCAATCAGGAACTGGAAGCGTAATGAACAGCACATATGCGGTAGAGTTGGTGTCGCCTATTTGTCAGTACGCAGACATAGCAAACATTCAGGAACTGGTCCGAGTACTGAAACAAAACTCCGCCGTCGTCAATGAGTCGTGTGGGATCCATATACACTTGAACGCAGCTCCGCATACCCCGAAAAGCCTGCTGAATATCGTGAATATCGTGGCAGCAAAAGAAGATCTGATGTACAAGGCGCTTCAGGTAGCGGACACACGGAAAGAATACTGTGAAAAGACCAACGCTCGTTTCCTGGAAGAAGTCAACCGGCACAAGCCGGCTACGCTGGAACAGATGAAACAGATTTGGTATGGTGGACAGGACGGAAGCCATAGCCATTATAGTCCTACCCGGTATCGCTGTTTAAATCTTCATAGTGTGTTTTCCAAAGGCACCATCGAATTTCGACTGTTCAACAGCACGCTCGATCCGGATCGCGTAAAGTCGTATATCCAGTTGTGCCTTGCCATCAGTCATCAGGCCCTTACGCAAAAGTCAGCGTCGTATACCAGAACCCAATCCACCAACGAAAAATATACATTTCGGACGTGGCTGCTGAGGCTGGGGCTCATCGGCGACGAATTCAAAACCGCGCGGAAATGCCTGCTGGAACACTTGGACGGAAATATCGCGTGGAAAGATCCGGCGCAGGCAGAAGCTCAGCGTCAGCGTCTGGCGGGCAGTCAAGCTCCGCCATCCCCATCGCCAAACGTGCAGCCGCCTGCTCAGGTTCAACAACAGGCACAACCGGCTGCATTGTCGCATCAACAGACTGCGTCGATTCAACGGCCCCCTGCGCCCCGGACGCAGCAGCGGCCTGACATAGCGCCCCCGTCGCCCGCTTGTCAGGAGCAAGACGACAATGCGTTTACGTTTACCATGAGTATGTAAGAGAGGACTGAAGCGATGACAAAACGGTTGTATATCGCGTATGGAAGCAACCTGAATCTGCGGCAGATGGCGATGCGCTGTCCGACTGCCCAACTGGTGGGGACGGGCGAGGTGCGGGACTATGAGCTGCAATTCAAAGGGCAGCCTCACGGCGCATTTGCCACCATCGGGCCAAAGGATGGCGCGTCAGTGCCGGTGGCTGTGTGGAGCCTCCGTAGCCGGGACGAAAAGGCGCTGGATATGTACGAGGGTGTCAATGCCGGCCACTATTTCAAAAAGGAAATCCCGGTACAGTTAGGGGATCAGATAAAGCTCGCCCTGGTGTATATCATGAATCCCGAAGCACAATTCGGTATTCCCTCGCAGCGGTATTATAACGCGGTGCTGGAGGGATATGAAAACTGCAAGCTGGATCCGCACATTCTAAATAGGGCCGTAGATGAAAGCATCGCGGCCTTTCGGCAAGCGGAAGCGCAGAAAAGAGCCTGCCTTTCCTTGCTGGATGATTTTGAATCCTGGGAAAGCCTCGAAGAACCGGTGGATGCAATTGGTTTCGACGGTCAAATGCACCTGTAGGAGGTTGTTCATGGAATACGCCTACCCGGATAATTTAAAAGCCCGTCCGACGCTGTGGCTGTGGGAACTACGCCATATCGTGTTCATCGGCGCTGGCTTTCTGCTGTCGGCGCTGGCGTTCGCGCAGCTGGGGACGCTGGTTCCTTTTGTGGTATCGGCTGTGTTCGCGTTCGTCACCATCCGTATGGAGGAGATGACGATCCTGGATTACATCCGATACTCTGTTTGCTTTTTTCTAATCGGTCAGCAGTTATTTTTCTGGAGGTGAATATGAAGCCCAAAATTACTAAAGCAAGACGGTCGGCACAGGATCTGATCGGCATCCAAGAGGTGTCGGGCAACCGTGTGCTGGTCGGGCAGAATACGGAACTGCTGTTTTACCGGATCCGCCCAGTAAACGTGGCAGTGCTGCCGGCATCCGTGATGGAAGCCAAGGAGGCGGCACTGGCCAATGTACTGGCCGCTGTTCCAAGCGTGGAGATTGTGTGTTTGAACACTTCTGAGAGCTTTGAGGACAACAAAACATATTTTTTAGAACGGATTCAACAGGAGGACAACCCGGCTGTCCAAAGATTGTGTGAGCAGGACATTCAGTATTTGGATGATATCCAACGGGACATGGCCACGGCGCGGGAATTCTATATCGTCCTGCGTCAGCAGGCGGGCGGAGAACAAAACGACGCGCAAAGGTTGGGAAAGGTACTCAAGGAACAGGGCTTTGAGGCCGAAGCCGCCGCGCCGGATGATCTCCGCCGACTGCTGGCTGTATACTACACGCAGCAGCCGGTTGGATCGCTTGACAGTATCGACGGCGAAAGGTGGGTGGCCGGTGTTTAAGAAAAAAAGACTGCCCGCCTCGATGCAGCCGCTTCCCGGCTCATGGGGCAATGTCGAAGGAGGGATTCATCCGGCTATAGAGGCGGAACAGAGGCTGGCTGTTTTGTCAACGGAGGTCCGCGTCAAGTCGTTTGCCGACCTCATCACGCCAGCTGCTATTCGGTTCTACACCGACCACATCATCTGCGGCGATACGTACCGCTGTGTGTGGGCGGTACGCGATTATCCGACATCGACCAAGGAACAGGCACTTCTGCGAGGGCTCGGGGAACGGGATGGCGTCACCCTGCACCTCTATATCCGGCATATAACGCCGGCGGAGGAAAACAAAATATTGGCCGGCGCGACGAAAAAGAATCGGATGGTGGCCGGCACCGATGATCTCAAGCAAAGTGTGGTGGCGCAGAGCAACCTGGAGGACGTGGCGTCCCTCATTGCCCGTATGCACCGGGACAAGGAGCCGCTGGTACACACGGCTGTGTATATGGAGATGGCGGCCCGGAGCCTAGAGGCGCTGCGTGAACTGCAGACAGAGGTGCAGACCGAACTGGCTCGGTGTAAAATCCAAGTCGACCGTCTGCTGCTCCGACAGAAGGAGGGCTTTTTATCTGCCGGGCCGGTGGGATATAACGCGCTGGGGATTCAGTATGAGCGTGTGCTACCCGCTGGCTCGGCGGCAAACCTGTTCCCAATGAATTATTCCGGCAAGACCGATGCGCATGGTTTCCCCATTGGCCGCGAAACGTGCGGAAGCCATATCCTGCTTGACCCATTTAAACATGAGGATGATAAAACCAATAATGGTTTCCTCATACTTGGCAACAGCGGGCAGGGCAAATCGTATCTGCTCAAAGGATTGTTGACGATTATTCGGCAAATAGGCAAACGTGCTCTGGCCCTTGACCCCGAAGGGGAATATAAGGAGCTGACGGAGAACCTGGGCGGCTGCTATCTGGATCTTATGGAAGGGAAGCACATCATCAACGTGCTGGAACCCAAGCTGTGGGCGGACGGAATTGAGGATGAGGACGGACAGCCGGCACCGGCGGCGTTCACCGCCGCCACGCGGCTGGCGCAGCATATCAGCTTCCTGCGGGATTTCTTCAAGGCGTATAAACCCGGCTGGGAGGAGCGCCATCTGGACACGCTGGAAATCCTGCTGCTCCGGTTGTATGGGGATTTCGGTGTGCGGGAAGGGAGCGGTTCTGGGAATTTCCCTATCCTTTCGGATCTGTACCGGCTTGTTGAGCAAGAATACAAGCAATACGACGAAAAGAAAAAGAACCTGTACACTGAAAGCACCCTGCAGGAATTGGCGCTGGGCCTCCACTCCCTGTGCGTGGGCAGCGACAGCCGCTTCTTCAACGGCCACACCAATATCACGGATTCCATGTTCATCTGCTTCGGGGTTAAAGGCTTGTTGGAAGCCAACAAGTGTGTGAAGGATGCGATGCTGTTCAATGTGCTGTCCTACATGAGCAACGAGCTGCTGACCAAAGGAAACGCCGTCGCGTCGGTGGATGAGCTGTACCTGTTCCTCTCCAACCTGACCGCCATCGAATATATCCGCAACTTTATGAAGAGGGTGCGCAAAAGGGACAGCGCCGTGCTGCTCGCGTCGCAGAATTTGGAGGACTTCGATCTCGAGGGTGTGCGGGAATATACCAAGCCTCTGTTCGCCATTCCCACGCATGTCTTCCTGTTCAATGCCGGCAACACCGACGCTCGGTTCTATATGGACTCCCTGCAGCTGGAACAGAGCGAGTATGACCTCATCAAATATCCGGCGCGGGGCTGCTGCCTGTATAAGTGTGGTAATGAGCGGTATCACCTACAGGTGCATTTCCCGGAGTACAAGACGCGGCTGTTCGGCTCAGCCGGCGGGAGGTGACGGCGTGTCGGTGACAGCGGCTGTGAAAGCCGCTGCTGCTCTGCTGAAAAGTAAGAAGGGGCGCAAAATTCTTAAGATAGCGGTCGGGTTCGCAATAGGTATATTCATTCTGATTACTGGTGTGCTATTCACCATTGTCAATGCCGTTTCGGGGATTGGCAAATCACTGGCGGGCTGGCTATTTGGGGGCGGTTCATCGGTGCCGCCGGAGTTCGCCCAAAATGTGTTCGTGCAGGAGATGCAGGCAAGCCTCGACAAGCTGGACAGCGCCGTGGAGGCGGCAGATAAACAGCTGGGGGCGGACAAGCTGGATGGTCGGTGGGTTAGGTCGGTATTCTATACGCTTTACTTCGGGCAGCCGCAGCCGGCGGATGAAGTGTTCTCCTCGTTTGTGGAATGCTTCGTCACGGTCGATGGGGAAGGTGGGGTGCAACCGCAAACGGATGAGGATACACTGATCCAATCCCTGCGCCGCGTTTGCGGTGACAGGGTGTCCGCCGATACGCTGCGGCAGGCTCGGGAGCTTTGTGCACCCTCACCCTCGTCTGGTTAGGCGTTATCAAAACGTTTACAATTGTATTCTCTGGTATCGCTTGCGCTGTGCGGCGAAATCCGCTATGGTGTGGTCACACCAGCAGAGAGGAGGTGGTCTTATAATGGGAATATGTAAACCGTGCTTTATAGCGTATTTCTCCTCCGAACAAGTCCGGGATATTCTCTCTCAGAATAACGAGGACTATACCGAAACGGTGGTGTACCAGCTAACTGAGGGCTGCGTCAAATTGGAGGCAGTTATACAGCATACCGGAAGCGTCAGTTTTCTGGGGTATGACATGTATGTCAAATCCGCACCGACAGACAGCGAGTGGATTGCGTATGACGTGCTGACGCAACCGGTCAACATCGATGCACCGGACATGGAGCAGGAGATGCGCCGTGTATTGGCGGACTATCTTAAGGAGAGCGGCCTCTCCTGCAGGGAAAATAAATTTGAAGATGTGACGGAGAAGGAGAGCAATGGTTATGAGTGATCAAACGGAAATCATCATCAAGCTGACGGTGGATGAGGAACAGCTGGATACCCTGCGGCTCTATCAGCCCAGCGACGCAAGGCCTGTCGAGGAGGAACTGGAAGAAGCGGCGGCACAGCGTCTGCAGCGACTGTTCCGTAAAAATGTCCCGCTTCCGGTTCAGAACTTTCTGGAAAAGAAACATGGTCTATCTTCGAACAAAGCAGAACGTCCGAGTTCTCCACGCAGACCCACTGGTGAGCGAAGAAAATGCAGCCGGGGCGAGGAAGTGATGGAGCCGAATTTGACAGAGGAGCCGCGTGTTGCGCCGGAAGAAAATAGTATAATGGCATAGTTGCGCGATAGTAATAAGCTCGTCTCTTGTTGGAGGCGAGCTTTTTTGCAACCTAAATTTTCTGTAAAGGGGAGGAACAATGAGTACACGAAGCTACATCTGCATGGAAGTCGGCGACAATCGATACAAAACCATCTACTGCCATTTTGACGGATACCTTGATTACAACGGTAAAATGCTGACGGAATACTACAACGACCGGGCGCGCGTGGAGAAACTGCTGGAACTGGGAGATTTATCAATTCTCCGCGAAAAAATCGATCCGGCTCCGGATCGTCGTCATGGCTTTGATTTTAATGAGCAACAGAAGGATGTCTGTGTCTTTTATGGCCGTGATCGCGGCGATGAAGGCGCCGCGGCGCGAATAATGACAATGGAGGAACTGGATGATCCGGAAAATTGGACGGAATACGTCTATATTTTCAACCGGGACGGCGAGTGGAAGTATTTCGAGAGTGGACAGTCCTGGAAAGGTCTGCGCGATGTTAGGGAGGATTTGGGGCTGAACCAAACGGAGGATCAGGAACCGTCAGGCATGACGGAAATCACCTAAAAAATCAGGAGCGTTTGAAAAGCCCGCTTGTCTTTTGGCAGCGGGCTTTTCCGCCTCCTGTCGGCCCCAGGTCGAGGGATGGAAGGGAAGGTGGCATCCGTGTACCATTCAATGGGCCAAAGGGCGTGTGGGCTAAATGTGAGCCTTTGTGGGCACGAACGGGCTGGGGCAGCGAATATAGGCGCTTTGGACAAAGAGATTCCACCAAGGGAGGCCCCTGCCCTGCCGGTCAGGGGTGCAGGTTAAAGCGTTGCTATCACATCGGCGGACAACGCCCGCCGAACCTAGTCGGTGTGCGGTTTTTGGTTGATTTACCCTTGCTGTCATGATGGGAGAATATTGTAAAAGGCTGCTGTCATGACAGCGAAAAATGGCTGCAAATCAAGGAAAGGTTGGTGTCATGCTCTTGAAAGAGAAAAAACGGAGGTTTACGCTGAATGCTCCGGTATCGTTTTATGATCGGCTCGATGCCGTTTGCGCATCGGACAACTGTCAGTCAAAAAACGAGTTTATTATCAAGGCTGTGAAGTTCTATCTCAGCTACCTCGCCAGCGAAGATGGCTTGACGGCTCTGGCTCCCATTCTGACCAGCATCGTTCAGTCGGCGGTGACGGCCTGCGAAGAACGGCTGGCTCGTAATATTTTCAAGTTGGCCGTGGAACAGGCTAAGACCTCCAATCTGTTGGCGGTGATGCAGGAACTGGACGACGATACCCTCCGCCGTTTGCACATCAAGTGCGTAGATGAGGTACGCCGTACAAACGGTATCATGCGGCTGGAGGACGCAGTCAAGTATCAGCGCGGATGAGGAAGCAAAAAATTTACAGGTGAAGTGGTTTACTTTTCTGCCCTTTTGGGATATACTGATAGTGTCTAAAGAATTCTTTGTATTCTTTAGATTTCAAGAATGCTGACGCTACCTATATATACCATCGAAAGGGTGATAGTATGAACTTAGCCAAAATATCCGCCAATGGGCAGATTACCATCCCGGTTGAAATCCGCCGGCTCCTCGGCTTGAAATCCGGAGACAAAATCCTGTTTTTCCAGAAACCGAATGGGGAGGTTGTCATCAACAATGCTTCCGCCCAAGCGATTTATAAAGCACAAAAAGCCTTTGAAGGCGTCGCGGAGGAGATCGGTGTGTATACCGATGACGACGTGCAGGCGCTTGTCGATGAAGTACGGTACGGAAAGGACAAGTAAATATGCGGATTTTAGTGGATACCAATATCCTGATTTCCACCGTCCTTTTCCCGAACTCCAAAGTGGCCAAGGCGCTGCTGTATATTACGCAGCACCACGACATGGTTTTGTGCGACAGAAACCTTATGGAATTGCGAGAGGTCTTGAAGCGCAAGGCGCCGCAGTGTTTGCCGGATGCGGAGGTGCTGCTGGCAGAGTTATCCTATGAGCTCATACCGGCGGTAAGCCACGCGGAAAAGCTGATACGGGATGCCAAAGACCAGCCGATCCTGAACGCCGCGATCGTTTCAGACGTGGATATGATTCTAACTGGGGATAAGGATTTTTTATGTCTCGACATGGAGCACCCCAAATGCATGAGTGTGGCGCAGTTTCTTGAATACGAAGGAGCAGAGCTTTAGGGCTCTGCTTTTTTCATGCCCTCAGAGATCGGGATCCCGCCGCCAAGGGTGAGCTGTATCTTTATCGTGTCATAGTCCCCCTGACACTGTGTCAGGGGAAAGTGAATAGTCAACTATAAAGAGAACGGGCTAAATAGAAAAGAAAATTTCATAGGGTAATCGCAGATCCAGGAGAGAACATATGCCACGGATTATCTTTACAAGCCGATATCTGAGTCAAGCACCCATTGCCCAGCTGGCAAATCTCGTTGAATACATGGGGACGCGGCCGGGCGTGGAATTGTGTCCGGCGGGGTGGCCGGAACTGCCGGCAACAGAGAAGCAGCAGGCGCTCATTACTCGGCTTCGCGGTGAACTGCCGGATGTCGCCACATTACCGGAGTACGCGGAATATCAGCAGCAGCCAAACCGAGAAAGCGCCTCGAAATTCATCAGCACCGTCATGGAACAGTATGCCGATCAAATCGTCGGCAGGGGAGAGTTTGTCCGGTATATGGGGATGCGGCCCGGCGTGGAAAAACAGGCGGCGCATGGCTTGTTTTCCCAGACAGATAAGTCGCGTTCTCTGAATAAAATCGTGAACGAAGTGGCTGGCCACCAGGGTATTGTTTGGTCGCATGTGCTGAGTCTGCGGCGCGAGGATGCCGCCAGGCTGGGCTACGACAATCAGGCGGCTTATAAGACATTGCTGCGAAACAGCCTGTCCCTGCTGGCTGAGGGTCACAAAATCGATCCGGCAAACCTGCGGTGGGTGGCGGCTTACCACAATGAGGATTCACACCCTCATGTTCATCTCCTTGTCTATTCCTCTGATCCTGCTGAGGGGTATTTGACCAATACCGGCATTGAACGTATGCGCGGTGGTTTTGCAAAGGTTATTTTTCAGGACACGCTGAAGCAGCTTTACGATCAGCAGACGGATGCCCGCGACGCCCTCCGGGAGAAGGCCGGGAGACTGCTAAAAGATCTGACCTACCGTATCGATGCGGGTGACTATGCAGATGAGCAGCTGGAGACGATGCTGACACAACTCCGCGACCGGCTGCAGGATGTACCGGGAAAACGGATTTATCAATATCTGCCGCCGGACGTAAAGCGGTTGGTGAACACGGCTGTCGACCGGTTGGTGGAGAACGATCAGATCGCGGCCTTGTACAAGATTTGGCAGGAGCAGCGTAGAGCGATTCTGGAAACCTATTCCGATACAGAACGAGAATCTCAGCCTCTGTCCAGCCGAAAGGAATTCCGTCCCGTTCAGAACATGGTCATACGTGCGGCGCTTTCCTTGTCCTCTCACTCACCGATGGAAGAGCCCGAATCTGGTTGGGACGAAGATTCCGGCTGGCCAGATGAGCAGGATGACGCCGATTTGCCTCCGTCAGACTGTGCGGGTGAACCGCTTGTGGAAGCGGACGAGCCGGCCATAAAGTGGTCGGATGCATACAAGGCGGCCCGGAAACTCTGGTACAACGGCGGTGACGATAGGGCAGGGGAGGCTTATGGCCTCATGCTGACGGAAGCACGCAGGGGAAATATTCTGGCGATTTATGACGTCGGCAAAATGCGGCTGGACGGAAATGGCTGTGAGAAAGACACAGATGAAGCGCAACAATGGTTCCAGCTGGCGCTTTCCGGTTTCATGGAGGCGGAACAAAAGGGGTATATTCAGTACCGCATCGGTAAGATGCATGCCCTCGGCTATGGTACGGAGCAGGATTACACTCAAGCCGCTGGCTGGTATGCCAAGGCGGTGAAGCAGGACAATCCTTTTGCGGCGTATGCTTTGGGCGGTCTTTACCATCGCGGTCAGGGGGTAGACAAGGACGAGGCACAGGCTTTCTCCTTGTATTCGATGGCGGCGGAACATGAAAAACAGCCCAACGCCTACGCCATGTATGAACTGGGCGGTATGTATAGAGATGGCAGAGGGACAGAACGCGATGCGGCAAAGTCGAAGCGATGGTATTCTGCCGCTTATACCCGCTTTGTGGCCTTGGAACAGGAACGTGGCGACGAAAACTTGGCTTACCGGCTAGGGCGGATGAACCTGTCCGGCATCGGAACATCTGTCAATTTTGAACTGGCGAAAACCTATCTGGGAAAGTCCGCCGTGCTGAAGAACGTCAATGCCTACTATGGCTTGGGAACACTTTACCTCAAAAAGGAGTATGTGGACTATAATCCGCAGCAGGCGACTTTCTGGTTTGCAAAAGCGGCGGACGCGGGTCACGATTTTGCGGAATACTCCCTCGGCAAATTGTATCTAAAGGGCGAAGGTGTGCCAAAAGACACAGCAAGAGCCACTACCTATCTGGAACGGTCGGCGGCAAAGGGAAACCAGTATGCGGAGTACGCGCTCGGCAAGCTGTTCTTCAAGGGAGAGGATGTGCTCAAAGACACGGGCAAGGCCCTATTCTATCTCGAACGATCAGCGGCACAGGGAAACCAGTATGCAGAGTACACGCTTGGCAAGCTGTACCTGTTTGGAATAGATGTGCCGGAGGATAGAGAACGGGCGCTGTATTGGCTGCATCGTTCCGCTGCACAGGGAAACCAATACGCCAGCCGGTTATTGGAGCATACCAAGAAACCGTCTGTTTCTCCACAAACGGCGGTGCTGGGGTTGCTTCAGGGTGTGGCGCGGCTGTTGGATGGTCAGACGGAAAGCCTGCGGCTGATGGATATTCACACGGATTCCAAGCTGCTGGCGGAAATGGCGGAAAAAAGGGCGGCCCTTGGATATAGGGAAGGACAGAAACGGTCATTGAGGTTATAGGCGCGGGAAACCGCGCTTTTTCTTTTTATCGGGAGGGATCCAGTGGAGAATGGACTGTCGCCGGCGTTTCATCTGCCGGCGGCCAACGGCAATATGCGCCGGGTGTTTGCCTACCTCATCAAGCAGCGGCATATCGCCCCGGCGGTCATCACACACTTTGCGCATGAGCGCACACTGTACGAGAGCCGGGAGTTTCTTGGTGAACCGAAAAGGGAGATCCACAACGCGGTGTTTGTGGGGAAGGACAGGGAAGGAACCCCGCGGCATGCCCACAAACGGAGCCTGAACAGCTACGGTGCCGGCTACAAAGGGAATACGGACGGATCCAACCCAGCCTATAGCTTCTGCCGCATTGGGACGAGCAGCTGGCTGTTTGTGTTCGAGGCGCCTATTGACCTGTTGAGTTATCTGACGCTCTACCCAGACAACTGGCAGGAACATAGCTATGTAGCCCTGTGCGGCGTGGCGGAACACGCCATGCTGGGCCGGCTTCAGGAATATCCCCATCTGCATACTGTGATTCTGTGCATGGACAACGACGTGGCCGGGTTAAACGCCACCGAGCGGTTAACGGACATCCTGTGGGATTACGGGTATATGGATATTTGGCAGGGCCGCAGTCGCTGCAAGGACTGGAACGAGGATCTTATCGCCCTTCATGGAGGCACGCCCAAGCCAGCGGTTCCCCATGTGTACAGGGATTTGTTTATGGAAAGCCTTGATGCCATGCAGTGCCGTCCCTGTTCCAACTTGGAACGGACACGAGCGCGGATCTGGACATTTTACAAGGACTACAGCCAGACCGGTGATTTGGAGTCCGTCCGGCGGACGGCGGAAACCGCTGCAACGGGGGTCGGCCTGATCCGCGCCCGGTTGGGGGTAAGCGCCGACTGTGTGGACGGCTTCGATGGGTTCCGCCGGGAGTACCGGGCGGGCTACCGCTCCTACCGGGACAAAAGCCCGGTGACCGCCCGGCAGACGGCGTTTGAGCGGGCGGTACGGGTAGTTATGACGGACTTAGGGGAGCACGCTGCCCGCTCACCGGAGGATTACCGGGTGACCGCCGACAAACTGACAACTTTATTCGACGCGTCGGCCAAGCTGTATGCTAGGCTCCGAATGGAGCAGCTGGAGGATCAGGCGTTTGAACAGCGTCAGGAATATCAGAAATAGGGAGATTTCTATGCAGCAAAATCAAGTTCTTCTGCTTTGCTTATGTGCGGCGGTGTTCCTTGGAATGGGCCTTGTTGTGTATTTCAGGCATCATTATTCCCTTAACCGGATCAAATCCAAGGTAGTGGGCGACGGGCAGCACGGCACGGCGCGATGGGCGACCAAATCGGAGATCCATCAGACGTATAAGCGGCTGCTCTATACACCGACTCAATGGCGAAAAGGAGAGAACCGGCCGGAAATACAAGGACTGATCGTGGGGTGTGAACAGCGCGGCGGACGAACCAATGCCCTTATCGACGATGGGGATGTTCATTGCCTGATGATCGGAGCCAGCGGTGTGGGCAAGACGGCTGCATTTTTGTATCCCAACATAGAATATGCCTGTGCCGCAGGGATGAGCTTCGTCTGCACCGACAGCAAAGGCGACGTATATCGAAACACGGCCACCATTGCGGAAAAGTATTATGGCTATTCTTGCTCGGTTATCGACCTACGTAACCCTACCCGGTCGGATGGCTACAATATGCTTTTTTCTTGTCAACAAGTATATGGATTTGTTTCTGAGTACCGGGGAACTGCCGTATAAGGCAAAAGCGGAGAAGTTTGCCAAAATCGTAGCCAAGACGATCATCACCGCGAATTCGGAGGAATCGGATCATGGGCAGAACAGCTTTTTTTATGATGCGGCAGAGGGGCTGCTGGCGGCAGTTGCGATGCTGGTCGCGGAGTTTTGCGAACCGGCCCAGCGGCATATGGTGTCAATCTTCAAGCTCATCCAGGATATGCTGGGGCCTTCCCCTGTGAAAGGGAAGAACCAGTTTCAGCTCTTGATGGAGAAGCTGCCTTCTGAGCATAAGGCACGCTGGTTGGCTGGTGCTGCGCTCAATACCAGTGATCAAGCCATGGCTTCTGTGTTGTCCACTGCGCTATCTCGGCTTAATGGGTTTTTAGACTCAGAATTGGAGCAGGTTTTGTGTTTTGATTCCAGTGTGGATGTGGAACGGTTTTGCACTCGTCCCTCCGCCATCTATCTGGTGCTGCCGGAGGAAGACCAGCCCAAGCATTTTATCGTCAGTCTCATTTTCCAACAGATCTGCCGGGAATTGCTCATGGTGGCGGACGAACACGGCGGGAAGCTGCCCAACCGGGTGATGCTGTACGCGGATGAGCTCGGCACACTTCCGGCGATCCAAGGGCTGGAGATGCTGTTCAGCGCCAGCCGCAGCCGCCGGGTGACAGTGGTCGCGATCATCCAAAGCCTTGCCCAACTGCAGCGCAACTATGGAAAAGAGGGCGCGGACATCATAGGCGACAACTGCCAGTTAACGCTGTTCGGCGGCTTTGCGCCCAACAGCAGCACCGCGGATACTATGAGCGAAAATCTGGGTAGCCGGACAGTGATGTCCGGCAGTGTGAACCAGGGAAATGGCTCGCTTTCTCAGTCTTTGCAGATGATGAAAAGACAGTTGATGACCACAGATGAGTTAAAGGCCATGCCCAAAGGTCAGTTTATCGTAATGAAAACAGGTTGCCATCCCATGCGGTGCCGGCTTCCGCTATTTTTTAAATGGGGCGTGGCTTTTGAAAAAGCCTATACCATGCCGGAACAGGGGGCGCGAAAAGTGGAGTATGCGAATAGAAACGATCTGGAAGAATCGATTCTGCAGTATACCCAGACAAACGAGGAGCCCGCAGAGGACTATCCCCTGCGGGCTCCTATAAAAAGGGTTATTAAGACGGATTAGGAGGACAAGATAGATGGCATACAACCGACTGCTTTACGAGTACGATCTGCCTCATCGGGCCGTGGCGGTGTATATGTATCTGCGGGAGCGGCGGAATTCCATAGACGGTCGGTGCTATCCATCCGTATCTACCATCGCGGCTGATTTGCATATTTCCACCCGGACGGTCTACCGGGCGCTGGCCGAACTGGAGCAGGCTGGCTTCGTGGAACGTATCCCGCGAAACCGGGCCAGTGGAGCCAGGAGCAGCTCGCAGTATTGCCTGAGGAAATGACCCAAACAGACTTTTAAAGAGCCACCTCTAAAACGGCGGGGCTATGATGAGAAAAATGAATAGGACGGTAACACATCTTTAACTTCATAGGTATTGCTACACGCACTCTTTTTTGAAAGAGGTCAGAGAAATGCACACACGAGTATTCCACGGTGCGCATATTGTCGGAGAGACGCCGCTCATCAGCAAGGGTATCGGTGACAGTGCCAAAGATGTCAGGGAGATGTTGTAGGGCAACAAGGTATTAATCAATTTTTTTAATATAAAACATACGTGAAAAAATGGCGTTTGAATTTTGCTCTCTTTCCCGTTCCCAAGCAAGCGGCGCAAAATCCAGGGGGGCGTGATTCAGTACATCCCCGCGCACAACATAATCCTGTATGTAGTCGATATTGCATTGCTGGCGCATAGAGATATGATACAGAAAGTTGTCATCAAGGCCGGTCAAGTGGAATTTTACGGGAATCGGCTGTTCATAGGTGTGCTGTATTACTGTCGCGATGGCCTCGCTTTTATCTTCAGAAACTACGATATAAGACGTTACGCCGTCGCAATTGTTATCGTAAACGCTATCGATCAAATGGTACTGGCCGTATTGCAGCAGGGCACGATGCTTCTTGTAAAAGGCAATTTGTTTTTTCATACAGGCCAGTTCTTCCTCCGAGGCCTTTGTCAGATCATATTCGTAGCCAAGGATCCCCGCCGCAGCGACATTGAATCGTGATTCCAAGGGGGTGGTGTTACCGGTCTGATGATTGGGAACGATGGACACATGAGCTGACATCACGCTCTGGGGAATGCCGTAGAGACTGCCCTCCTGAATTTTTGTTCGCATCCGCGCGTCGGTATTGTCGCTTGTCCAAATCTGCGGAGTGAAGCACATGAGCCCCAAATCATACCGTGCGCCGCCTCCCGCGCAGCCTTCAAAGAGCACCTGCGGATACCGCATGGTAAGGGTTCCGATTAATCGATAAAAGCCTTGCATAAAGCGATACAGGAACATACCCTGGTTTTTGAGTGTCCTGGAATAGAACTCCGTCATGAAGCGATTACAATCCCATTTGATGTAGTCCGCCCGGCAGCGTTCGATAACCCCTGCGATTTGCTCAAGAAGGTAGTTGACGACCTCTGGGTTGGCCAAGTCGAGAATATACTGGTTGCGCAGTTGAATAGGAGTGCGTCCGTCAATAGTCACAGCCCATTCAGGATGAAGACGGTACAACTCACTGTTTGGATTCACCATTTCCGGTTCCACCCATATGCCGAATTGCAATCCGATTTCTCGTATCTTTTCCGCGAGAACCTGGATGCCCCCCTCTGTTTTCTCTAAGTTATCTGACCAGTCACCGAGTCCGGATGTATCGTTGTTGCGTGTGGAAAACCAGCCATCATCCAAAACGAATAGCTCGACACCAATATTTTTTGCCTTTTTTGCAAGCTCCACTATTTTTGGAACGGTAAAATCAAAGTAGGTTGCCTCCCAGTTGTTGATAACCACCGGTCGCTCCGCCCGAGCGTACATACCGCGCAGAATATGACGATTAACAAATTTGTGCATCTCACAGGTAATGGCGTCCCGTGAGGGGGCATACACCTGCACTGCTTGCGGTGTGGTGAACGCCTCTCCGGCACCCAGTTCGCAGGAGAAAGCGAAGTCGTTCATCCCAACCAGGACGCGCGTTTTATTGGCATAGTTAAGTTCCACGCTCTCCTTGTGATTTCCGGTAAAAAGAAGGTTATAGGCGTACCAGTCATCATATCGGCTGCGTTGCAGCATGATAAACGGATTGGTCAAGGCGGAGGACATACCGTTGAGGGATTCGTTGACAAAAACACCGATACTGAGAGGATGCGTTTTTCGCATCCGTTCATGGCCCCAGTCTCCGTTGAAAGTATAAGCGGTGTAATCTCCGCCTACTAAATCTGATTGTAGGCTCATCAATCTGCGCACGGTGATGGTATTTTCACCTTTATTCACAAGTCGGAATGCGGATGTTAGGACATCCGTGTCTTGAAAGCAGCCGATATACTGATACAATTCCGTCTGGGTACGGTTGTCAACGTAGCGAATTTCCAGCAATTGAGCGACGGAATGAGCTTTCGGCATACCATCGGATTCATAATCCCCCACCTCACGAATACCCATGAACCGGAAATCGTTGACATAAGAGCCGTCCGCGTTTTGAATCAGAAGAAGTGGTTCCCGAACGTCCGTGTTTCCAGGGCAGGAAATGGAGGCGAAACGGCCCGCCTCGTTTTTGCACAGGATGTCGAAATCTTCTCCATCCTGGAGCTTCCGGCCATAATGAATCGGCATGAGGTAGCTCTCAAACGGCTCGTAAGTATAGTAAGGCTGGATCTCCTTATGACACACCTTAAACAGCAGGGTGGTGTGCGGCGTATCGATCTTCAAATGTTTATCTGTAAGCTGAAACATAACGTCTCTCCTTGATTATGGTAGGGTAGGACGGCCTGTTTGGTAACCATCGGGCAGAATAATCGAGCGAACACCTCTCTCCAGAATAATTTCCAACGTCTGTCCCGCTATGGGAAAGCGTGCGGTTCCGCATATGGACGAATCGGGTTCGGTCAAATATACGGTTTTGCTCACTGGATCGAACCCCCAATATCCAAAAACGGCGCGTGCAAGCAGTACGGTCAAATAGGACGCAAAGCCATGTGCACAGCTGGCGGTCGCCTCATTGTTTTCCCACAGCGTCATGGTACGATCGGCCATACGCAGAAAATACGCCTGGCATTCCGCTAACAGGATTTTACGCTCATCCGAACGGCTGAGCCAGTCATAGCGCAGAAAATTGCCGATGAATGCGTTGGATGGGAAAATATCGGTATGCACATATGAAGAACGCAGCGGACCGAATTGTTCCACCATGGTTTGATAAAGCACGGGATCCTCGTCCTTGGTTGCGATCCCAAACCGGAATGCGTAATATTGGCAAGTTTCTGTAATGTTTCCCGTCGCCACGAGCCGTCCATTCTTCCTAAGGAGATTATCCTCAAAAAAACGGCCGTTGAACGACAGGCGGCGAATGACGGCACGGAGATTGTCGGCGCGCTGTCGATAGACTTCCTCGCCGTACAGCCGAGAGGCGCAGAACAGAGCCCGATAGTAGAGCATATTAGTGGGAAAATTGACGTCCTGAACAAAGTCTGCGCATTTACTCCACTCTACAAATACCCAGCCAGGCAGATTCTCCAGCAAGCCGTACTCGTTTTCATAGGACTCCAGCCAGTCCAACAGGCTTCGGATTTTTTCCCCAAAGGCGTTGATCAGTTCCTCGTCGCCCGTTCGCCTTTGGTAATCCTCCAACTCAATGATCAGAAACATAGCCCAGTTGGGAATATACTGGCCATCGTTGTGATCGGCCGGGTAACACATAGGTGGCATGGAAGCAGGAAGTTCAGGCAGCGGAGGGGCAAGCCGATAACTCTCCAGGAGATTCCTTTCCACCCGATTGCAACCTGTCAGCAATGCTTCTGCCTGTGCGGTAAAAAAGCTGTCACAGAGCCAGCCAGCTCGTTCTCGCGACGGGCAATCGGTAAGCACGTCGATGGCATTTTGCGCAAAGGTTCGCACACCGGCCTCGAATATTTGGTTTAACTCTGGTCGATCGGTACAAAATATGTCTTTTGGGATGCTGGGATTTTCATAGGGGATATGATACACGCGTTTTAGACGTATCCGGCCCTTTACTGCAATTTTTAAATAGCGGAATGTATATGGCTCAAAGGAGCAGAGGCGGTACTCGCCTTTTTTTAGGCTATATTTGATGACGTTGCAGCATTCTAGCCGTGAAAAACTCAGAGGAAGCGCTTTGCTGTTAAAAAAAGTGCGTAGGTGAATATCATCTAAAGCCTCATGCCAGAGGATTTCATCAAATGTAAAAAAGACAATGACATCGGTCTCGGCACATAGTTCGGCTCCAATAAACGATGTATAATTCATACCCGCGTCTAAAAGCAGGTATTCATTCTCATACACATCCTTTTTTAGTACCTCTGCATAGGGATGAAAATCGATTTCCGCCAGTTCCTCGACCGGAAATTCCTCCAGTTCGTCCAGACTATATCCCTTGAGTTTATCACCGATTTTCGTAATGCAGCGGTCTCGAAAATGGTATGGATGCTGGTTTTTACATAGCGTACCCTGTTCCACCGCATTGGTTAGCTCTGTTAAGTTCAGAATCGGAAGAGATAAGTCGCTGGTATGCAGGGTGTTTCCACGAACCTCCACGGCAGTATCCTGCGGATAGGGCACATTCTCTCCTACATACAGTGCGCGGCGATCATTCTCCATGCGGTAGCTTTCAGAAAAGGGTCGCTGAAAGCTGTATCGAGGGACTTTCCGCACTCGGTCGTCCAAACGAAACACCTGAAAATCTTCGGTATTCGCTATCGGTTTATCTCCGACTAGAATGGTACATATAAAAAAGGGCGGCTCTTCCACACAGTAAAAGCCATTGATGCCGTAATAGGCCACCTCTACAACCAGCGTGGAATCCTTACGGGAAGCCAGTGGGATTTCAGACAGCAGGCTGTGTCCATGAGCGGTGCGCATGGGACCTCGGAACAGCAGGTCACCGTCCTGAAAAAGCATACAAGCGTTGGAAGCCGCCAGGCGGATTCGGCTGTCAGGAGGAAGTGAGATCGTCAGACGAAACGCGTAGGTTACATTTTTCTCGTCGGCCTGTATGGCGGGAAACAGCATATTCATTCTCATAACCTCTATTTGCAATTACATGACGGGAAGTTTTCCGCTATGTATAATATACTACCGTTGCAAAACAGGCCTGTCAACGAATTGGGGCTTGCAAATAGGTGGACGAATATGACGTGATTCCGTTAAGAGTATGAATGCTATTCAATAAATTTTTAAAAATTAGTGCAGAAAACAAAAGGAAATTCTCCAGACTTATTTCAATAAAATGAGGTGGACTTTTATGAACACTTCCAATGCTTGGTCGATTGACAAGGTAAAATGGAGTGGATACAATTGAAACATAAGGTTCATTGGTAAAAATAGACGTAAGTTATTCGTAAGGCTACCATATGAATTGGAGGAACGATGTATGAAAAACTATAAACGGCACTTCTTGCTGGCGTTATCTTGTCTGGTGCTTTGTATGTTTGCAGCGGCGTGTGGGACTCCCAGATCCACGGTTGTAAAAAAGGTATTGAAAGGTGCATCGGCCTCGTTTACGCAGGCGTGGGATTATCTGCAACTTAACGAAGAGCCGAGTGCCAATTTTTGGGTGAAGACAACTGTGCTGTCGAATTATCGTTCGGATGAGCGTGGACGTCGGGCCGGCACCATATATTTCCGCACAGATGCGGGAGAAACGTATTTGTTCGTCGACAAAGCGGACGCTACCGCTACAGTTGCCACTGTGTATATGGTGGGACGGACGAAGGATGGCGAAGCAAACCGAGCCTACGCTACGGAAATTCCTTTTGAGGGCGCGAATCACCAGGCGACCATTCAGGTACTTTTCCACAATGGCATATATTATCTGCAAATCGACGGACACTGGACAGTCATTGATGGAAGTACCACGCCGGTCTCGTCCGAGGGAGACTATGATTTTTTTACCAAAGCAGAAAAGCTATATGGCATTGGAAACAGCGGTGTGGGATCCTCAACACATGAAAATGTGACCGGCGGTGCGCAGGTTGAGGAGAAACTGAAGGAGTGTCAGGTGAATTTGACAATCCGCTGCGCAGACGGCGGCACGGCGGTTTTAAGCGATACGACCGTCCTGATGGGCCAAGAGGTCACCCTGACGGTGACGCCGGCCGAGGAAAGTCTAGTACCCACGGTGACCTATGCAGGACGGCAGATTTCCGCCAGCGGTCTGAATACCTATACGTTCAAGGCAACAGAATCCGGGGATGTGACGATAACTTTCACCCGTGCATATCTTGTGGAGGGGAATTACGGCTATGCGGACGGCCTGTATGCAAATGGCGATGAGGTTACGGTGCAGTCGAAAACCGCGGGATTGTTCGGCACGGCAGCGAACGGGAAGTTTCGTATTCGCCTGCCCGCGGGAACGCACAGCGTGATCCTGACCAGCGCTCGTTTTGAAGCAATAGGCTTTGATGTGACGGTGCGGGAAAAGGATGTGCGCGTGACCGGAAACAACCGATTTACCCAAATTAAGTTCGAGAGCGGCAATGTACCGGCTGATGGCCGCTATCGGCTGCAAAATGGCAATTACGAGTTGTTTGCAGGCGTATCGCTGAAGAATTTTTATGCCACGATGCGTGTCGAGCGTATGGACAAGGGTGAATCCACCAGTGGCATATACTACTATACGCAAGGCTCGGTCAGTCCGGTCAAAATTCTATTGCTCAAGGCGGAGAACGACACGGTAAAAATCCGTCTGACGAGGGGAAAAGGCTGGGACGATCGGTCCGATCGGGATTATACGACCGCTGTACCATGGAAAGAGGTATACCGGCTGTCGGTGTTCAGCTTCGACGACACCCTGTATGTGGGAATTGATGACAATTGGCTGGCCATAGATCGGAAAACAGCCTATACGCCAGTTGTCAAAAACGCGGATTTCGACGAGGCGACGGTTTGGAACGCGGGAGCGGAGAAAACCTTCGGCGTATTTGCCAACGGTGAAAGCGGCGTAGGATTTCCGATTACAGAGATTGCGTACACGGCCGGTACACAGGAGGTCAGGAACGCCTGTTATGCGACGCTCAAGGTGGATTGCTCCAATAAAGACGTTCAGGCGGTTTTAAATAAGACGAAAGTTCTCAAAGGCACCGAACCGGTAGTACTGACGCTTAAGGGCGCGGACGACCGCTATATGGTGACTGTCACCTATGCGGGACGGCAGATTCCAGCCAGCGGAAATCATACATATACTTTTACACCCGCGGAATCGGGAAGTGTAAAAGTGTCCCTTACCCGTGTCTATCCCGTAACCGGCGGTTACGGCTATGCGGACGACCTGTACGCAAAGGGCGATACAGTCATGGTGCGCTCCCAAACCACCGGAATTTATGGAACGGCGGCCGATGGCAAATTTTGTATACGCCTGCCCGATGGACGGCATACCCTCGTCTTGACCAGCGCCCGCTTTGAATCGATACGTTTCGATGTCACCGTGCGCGGCGGCCGGGTGGACATCCCGGATATGAAGCGATTCTCCCAAGTGAAGTTTGCGGTGGGGAAAGTGCCGAACGGGGGAAACTATACACTGCGAAACGGCGATTATGAACTGTTTTCCGGTGTCTCGCTGAAAAACTTCTTCGTCACGGCCACCGTGCGGCGCATGGATCAGGGAGAAGCGACCAGCGGCGATTTTTTCTACGCCGGCGGGGCCAGTCCCGTCAAGGTGTTGCTGCTTCGGGCCGATGACGGCAACACAAAGATCCGCCTGATGAGAGGCGTAGGCTGGGACGATCGATCCGACCGGGATTATGCCACCGCAATCCCCTGGAAAGAAGTTTTTAAGCTTTCGGTACTTAGTTACGGCGACACGCTGTATGTGGGTATTGATGAAAAATGGACAGCCATCAACCGGGACACCCCTTATAAAGAAGTAGTCAAAAACGTAGCATTTGATCCAGCGACTGTGTGGAATGCAGAAGCGGAAAAAACTTTCGGCTTGTATGCGAACGGTGAGAGCGACGAGGGCTTTCCGGTAACGGATATCGCCTACAAGGCTGGCACACAGGAGGTTAAGAACGCCTGTTATGCGACGCTGACGGTGGATTGCGCCGACAAAAATGTAAAAGTCGTTTTGAACAAAGCCAACGTGCTGAAAGGTACCGAGCCGGTAACCCTGACCCTAAACGGCGTGGATGATCGCTATATGGCTGAGGTAACTTTCGAGGGACGGCGGATAGCGCCTGATGAGAACGGTAAATATACCTTTATCCCCGCCCGCTCCGGTACGGTGACAATAACTTTTACCCGCGTCTACTTGGTAGAGGGCAGCTACGGTTATGATGCAGGTCTGTATACGACGGGCGATCAGGTCGGTATTTATTCGGAAACAGCAGCTTTGTACGGGACGGCGGGCGACGGGAAATTCCGCATCCGGCTGCCCGACGGTACCCACAGCCTAGTGCTGACTAGTGAGCGGTTCGCGCCGGTGCGATTCGAGATTGTTGTTAAGGCCGACAATGTCCATATAGAGGAACAAAAGCAGTTTAAAGATTTGAAATTCGTCAGTGGTCATACAACAAAAGGCAGCGCTATCACGCTGCCCCCCAAGAGCTATGAACTGTTTGCCGGAGTGTCCATGAAGGATTTCTTCGCCACGGCCCGTGTGCAGCGCATGGATCAGGGCGAGGCGACCAGCGGTATTTACTACTACGCCGGGGGGAACAGCCCGGTGAAAGTGCTTCTGCTAAAAGCGGACAACAATATGTTTAAAATCCGCCTGACCAGGGGACTGGACTGGGACGACCGGTCGGATCGCGACTATACGACCGCAATCCCCTGGCAGGAGGAAGCCTGTCTCTCGGTACTTAGCGTCGGTAACACGCTGTATGTGGGCATCGACGATCAATGGACGGCTATCGGCCCGGACACCCCACACAAAGTGGTGGTGCACAATGTGGATTTCGATGAGGCGACGGTTTGGAACGCGGGCGCGGAAAAATCCTTTGGCGTGTTCGCCAATGGTGACAGCGCGGTCGGTTTCCCTATTACCGGGATCGCATATCAACCGGGAACTCGGGATGCGTGCATGGCCGATTTGACGGTCCGCTGCGAGGATGAAGGCGTGACGGTGCATCTGGACAAAACCAGCGTACTCAAAGGGACTGAACCTGTGACGTTGACGCTCTCCGGTTTGGATGACACCCGCGCGGCTACCGTCTCATTCGGCGGACATATGCTGACCGCAACCGGGGACAACACCTACACCTTTACAGCTGCGAAGTCAGGTGTTGTTGAAGTGAGCATCACGCGTGTCTATCCGGTGGAGGGCCGCTATATATATGCCCAGGGCCTGTATGCGCACGGCGACACGGTTACCATTCGTTCGGAGACGGCGGGTATCATCGGGACAGCGGCGGACGGGAAATTCCGTATCCGGCTCCCCGATGGCACCCACAGCCTCGTACTGACCAGCGCACGGTTTGCACCGGTTCACCTTGAGGTTGCCGTGAACGGCGGCGCTGTCAATATGCCGGAGGTGTCAATGTTCGAAGAGCTGATGTTTGGCAGCGGTCTGGAGACGAAAAACGGCGCCGTCACACTGCTCAACGATCAATACGAGCCGTTCGCCGGGGTAGCCTTGACGGACTTTTTCGTCACAGCCCGTGTTCGGCGCATGGATCAGGGTGAATCGACCGGAGGCGTCTATTACTATGTCGAGAGGGCGGCAAGCCCGGTGAAGATCCTGCCGCTCCGGGCTGACGACGGCAACGTGAAAGTACGTTTGACGAGAGGAAAAGGCTGGGACGACCGTTCCGACCGGGATTATGCAACGAATATTCCCTGGCGGGAGGAGATGACTCTGTCGGTGCTCAGCATCGGCGACACGCTGTATGTGGGTGTCGATGGCAATTGGATGGCCATCAGCCGTGATACCCCATATACGCAGGTGGTCCACAACGTGGAATTTGATGAAAAGACGGTGTGGGACGCGAATACGCTGAAAATCTTTGGCGTGTTCGCCAACGGCGCCAGCGAGATCGGCTTCCCGATTACAGATATTGCCTACAATGCCGGCACGCAGGAAATCAAAAATGCGTGCTACGCCGATTTGACGGTCCGCTGCGATGACGAAAGCGTAACGGGGACATTAGATAAAACCAGAGTTCTGAAAGGGACGGAGCCGGTGATGCTGACGCTCTCCGGTATGGACGAGAGTTGCGCGGCCGTCGTCACATTCGCAGGACGGATTCTGACGCCTGACGCGGAGAATCGCTATACCTTTACGGCGGCGGAATCCGGTGAGGTGGTCGTGACCATAGCGCGCACCTATTCGGTAACAGGTACCTACGGCTACGCGCCGGGCCTGTATGCGGACGGTGACGTGGTTACGATCTGCTCGGAGACGGCGGGTATCACCGGGACGGCGGCGGACGGAAAATTCCATATCCGGCTCCCCGATGGCACCCACAGCCTCGCACTGACCAGCGCACGGTTTGCACCGGTTCGTTTGGCGGTTACCGTGGAAAGCGGCGTCGTCACGGTGCCAGAGAGATGTCTGTTCAAGGAGCTGAAATTCACCGACGGCAAGGAGACGTCAAACAGTGCCGTCACTCTGCAAAACGGGGACTATGAGGCGTTCGCAGGCATAGCACTGAAAGACTTCTTTGCCACGACCCGTGTCAAGCGCATGGATCAGGGCGAATCGACCGGCGGCATTTACTACTATACGGAAGGCGCGTCCAGCCCGGTCAAAATCCTTCTGCTTCGGGCCGATGACGGAACAGTCAAGATACGTTTGACGCGGGGTACGGGCTGGGACGATCGTTCCGACCGGGATTACACGACAGCTATCCCTTGGCAGGAGGAACTGACCCTGTCGGTTCTCAGCTTGGGAGATACGCTGTATGTAGGAGTCGAGGGGCAATGGACAGCTATCGGTCGGAATACTTCCTATACACAGGTGGTTCACAATACGGATTTCGATGAAGCGACGGTATGGAACGCAGATGCGGTGAAAACCTTTGGACTGTTCGCCAACGGTGCCAGCGATAGGGGCTTCCCTATTGCGGATGTGAGATATGCGGCCGGTACGCAGGAGGCCTGCTATGTGAATCTGACCGTCCGCAGCGACGATGAAAAGGTGATAGGAGTTCTGGATAAACCCAAAGCGCTCAAGGGTACGGATTCGGTAACGCTGACGCTCTCCGGCATGGAACCCGGGAGTGAGGTTATCGTCACCTATGCGGGGCGCCGGATACCAGCGAAGGCGGAGAACACTTATATGTTTACGGCTGCGGAGGCTATGGAAGTCTTGGTGTATACTCGGTTTGCCGAGGTGGGCGGAAGCTATGGCTGCGCGGAAGGTCTGTATGCAGACGGAGACGCGGTTACGGTGCGATGGCTCGAGGGCGAGACAAGTGCCGTGGCTTCCGACGGAACGTTCGGCTTGCGGCTCCCGGATGGATCGCACACCCTGGTACTCGAAAGCGCGCGCTTTGTATCGGTGCAGTTTAAAGCCACGGTAAAGGATGGCCAGCTGACTGTTTCGGAAACGCCACGGTTCATTGAGGTGAAGTTTGCCAGCGGCCATGCACCGACGAACGGAAACTATATTCTGCAAAACAACGATTATGAGCAGTTCGCGGGTGTGGCGCTGAAAGACTTTTATGTGACGCTTCAGGTCAAGCGTATGGATCAGGGCGAATCGACCAGCGGTATTTACTATTATACGGAAGGCGCTTCCAGCCCAGTCAAAATCCTGTTGCTCCGGGCCGATGACGACACGGTCAAGATACGCCTGACGCGGGGAACGGGCTGGGATGACCGTTCCGATCGGGATTATGTGACGGCTATCCCTTGGCAGGAGGAACTGGCGTTGTCGGTGGTCAGTCTTGGCGATACGCTGCATGTGGGCGTGAATGGCACGTGGACAGCGATCAGCCGGAGCACCTCTTATAAAGAGGTGGTTCACAATGTGGATTTCGATGAAGCGACGGTTTGGAACGCGGACGCGGTGAAAACGTTCGGTATATTCGCCAACGGGGCGAGCGATACCGGATTTCCAGTTACAGGGATCGCGTATTCAAGCGGTGTGCAGCAGCCGCTGGCTTACTTGGAGAAGCGCCGTCGGCCATAACGGGCATAGGCTGGGTGAAGAATGGAAAAGAGTAACGGCATTGAAAAATTTTATACATGGTCTCTTTACAACTATTCGCGTCCGGAAATCCTCGAGTGTCTGAGGGAAATGTGCTCCCCGTATAAAAAAGAAGAGGTGCCGGCAGATCCGAACCGGACCTATGTCTCGCTTCACTACATCGTCAGTGGGAAAGGCCGGCTGTATTACCGCGGGCAGAGTTATGAACTGGTCAAGGGGGATTTATTTATCATTCCCCCAAAAGAAGCCATCCGTTATAAGGCGGACAAGGAGGATCCTTTTTGCTACTACTGGGTGGTTCTCGCAGGACAGTCAGCCTATGAAATGCTGGAGGAAATCGGCTTGAGCCGGGAACGTGTGTATGGGCGGTGCAAGGGTCATCATACGGAAATCGTGGATCTGTTTGGGCGGATGAACCGGGCCTATCTGGAGAGGCCTAGGGCCAGTTATGAAATACTGGGCTGGTTCTATCTGCTATTTGATCGCTTGAAAGCGGGATTTCAGACGGAAAACGATTTCAATAAAGGGCATTACGTTAACCAAACGGTGATCCTAGTGGGTTGCTCCTATATGAACCCGCATTTTACCGTCGAGGACATTTGTGTAAATCTGAACCTTAGCTTAAGCTATCTAAACCGCGTATTCAAGCGGGATATGGGAATGTCTCCAAAGCAATATCTGACCTTTATCCGTATTAAAAACGCCTGCGATTTGCTGGTGCAGACAAACCGGAGGGTGGCGGATATCGCCAGGCTGTCGGGGTTTGAGGATACCAAGCTGTTCGCACGAAATTTCAAAAAAAGCACGGGTATGACGGCGTCGGCATTCCGGGATACATATGCCAGGACCGATCCCCGCGAGGCGTTTGCCGCAGAGAAAGCACAGAACAAGTATATAAACGCAGGGGGAGAGTGATCACATGAAAACCGATTGGAAAAGGCTCAAGGTGTCCGTTTGGCAGAACAAGCAGGTGTATCTTATGATGCTGCCGGTTTTGGTTGTGTTGCTTCTGTTTTCGTACTACCCTATGTACGGTCTGGTGCTGGCGTTCAAGGAATACCAGCCGGCTCAGGGGATTTTCGGCAGCGAATGGGTGGGCTTCCAGCATTTTTTGGACATATTCGCACTGCCGGATTTTGCCCGTGCGTTCCGTAACACCATCGTCATCAGCACACTGAGCCTCATTTTTTGCTTTCCGGCCCCCATTTTGCTGGCTTTGCTACTCAATGAGGTGTGCCACAAGCCGTATAAACGACTTATCCAAACCTGTATCTATTTCCCGAATTTTATCTCTTGGGTCATTTTGGCGGGCATCCTGAATTCGCTGCTAAATTTCTCCACAGGTACGTTTAACAACATTCTTGCCTCTCTGGGAATGCAACGAGTGGAATTCCTCACCAGCGAACACCTGTTTTATCCGGTTTTGCTCATTTCCAGTATCATCAAGGATGCAGGTTGGGGTACAATTATCTATACGGCGGCGATTACTAATATCGACCCGACCCTCTATGAGGCGGCATCCATAGATGGCTGCAAACGGTGGGGCATGGCCCGATACGTCACCCTGCCTTGTATTATGCCGATAATCATTATCATGTTTACCATGCAGGTTGGCAATATCCTCAACGCCAACTTTGATGCCATCTACAACATATATAATCCTACGGTTTACAGTGTGGCGGATGTCATTGATACGCTGGTGATGCGCACCGGCTTTGAAAACGGGTACTATGAACGGGGCACGGCCATCGGCCTGTTCAAGTCGGTGATCAATTTTGTCTTGCTGTTGTCGGCAAATGCCGTCGTGAAAAAGATCAACGGTTACGGCATGTACGAGGTGGCTGAATCATGAGAAAGAAAGCATTGTCCAAGACTCCCATGACCGTGTGGAGAGTGCTGATTTACCTGTTCCTGTTTTTATTCATGGCAGCGTGTTTATTTCCGTTGCTGTACGAGGTTTTGCTGTCGGTTTCCTCCCGGGACGATTTTCTGAATGCCCGGTTTCTGGTGTTTCCCCACCATTTCAACTTGGAAATGTATAAGCTCATTTTGTTTCAGGATAGCATCGGGCGTTCTTTTCTTATTTCCATTGTCGTGACAATCACCAGTACTCTGTATTCCATGCTCCTGCTGTCTTTCGGCGCATACGCCCTGATCAAGGAAAACCTGCCGGGCAAGAAAATCTTCTTTACGCTATTGCTGATTACGATGTTTTTCGGAGGCGGTCTGATTCCCACGGTGCTGACCCTCCGTTCGCTTCACCTGACCGACAGCTATCTGGGACTTATCCTCCCCTTCGGCATATCCGCGTTCAACATTATTTTGCTACGCAACTTCTTCGCTCAGGTTCCCCGCAGCGTAATGGAATCCTGCCGTATTGACGGTGCCAACGATTTCCGTTGCCTTTTTCAGTTCCTGCTGCCGCTGTCTAAGGCGGGACTCGCAACCATTTCCGTGTTTACTATCGTGGGAAAATGGAACGACTGGTACTGGCCGATGGTGCTGTTAAGCGATGAACGTATGTACCCGCTGGCCTATCAGGTGAAAATGGCACTGAGCGCCACAGGAGATAATCTCGAGGCCGGTATCATCGATATGACTAAGGTATTCGCTGAGGGCCGAAACGGCGCTATCATTGTGATTTCCCTGCTGCCGATTGCCATCGTTTTTATTGCGCTTCAAAAATATTTTGTACAGGGCGTTATGCTGGGCGCTGTTAAATCCTGAACATTGAGAGGAGCAACGACATGAAAAAATTATTCAGAAAAGGCGCCGCCATCATACTGGCGCTGGGCATGTGCCTTACGGCGCTGACTGGCTGCAACAGCTCGAAAGAGGCCGGCGAGGATGGAGCGCTGACGCTGTTCTATTCAGATCTCAGCGGCGTCAACACCGCTATTAAGAGAAAATCGGATTTATATAAGAAATACATGGAGCTTTGCGGCGTGGATTTTACCTGCCTGATTGCAGGCGGCGGTCAGGCGGACACCAAGCTGCAGCAGTATTTTAATACAGGTAATCTCCCTGATATGTTCATCTCCCGGACGGCGGAAACCCCGGTGCTGTTCAATAAGATGATTAAGGCCGAGGCGCTGCTCCCGATATCGGACTACGTTTCGGAAAAGGAATATCCAAACATCTACCGGCAGCTTCAGAAATATTCGTTCTTAAGCAAGAACATTGATTTCATGAACGGTAAAATGTATATGATTCCCACGGTCTGGACGCAGGAACACACCATGTTTATTCGTATGGACTGGATCGAAAATCTGAATAAAAAGCTGGCGTCAATCCTGGTGAAAGATGGCGTCATCAGTAACGAGAGCTCTATGACGGACGCAATATATGAGACATACAAATTCACCGTGCCGCAGGACCTGATGGAGTTTTACCGTCTCTGCCGCGCCTTCACGTTGTATGACCCGGACGGCAATGGGAAAGACGATACCTATGGCTATACCTCAACGGTGGATATGTATTCCGACAACTGGCTGTATGTCGCGGGCGGCGGATACCGCATCATGGAGGATAACAATAAGGACGGCAAATATGAATTCAGCGGCACCAGTGACGGCAATAAGTACATTGTTAATTTTGTCAACAATCTACTGACAAACGGATTTATGGATCCCAGCTGGGCAACCAATGATGCCTCAGACAAGCTGGCGGCTTTCGGCAATGGACAAGTGGGTATCATCGAAAATCAGGCCATGCTCAACCTGGTGCTCTCCTATTTTGTTACCCAAAAAAACTGGTCTTATGAAGAAGCAGCGGAGAAGATTGCCATGTTTGCGCCGCCCAAGGGGATTGACGGGGAGTACGGTATTCAAGGTCATCCGAACTTTTGGACGTCGGTTTGCCTGAGTGCGGATATGTCGGAGAAAAAACGCGGCGATGCATTGAAACTGATGGATTGGCTGCTCAGCGACGAGGCTGTGGATTTATTGACCTATGGAGTAGAGGGGATCCACTATAAAAAGAGCGAAAATAACGAGAAAACTGTCCGGGAAAGCCTGATGGGCGCACAGGAAGGGGAGCATCCTGTGAACTGGACGATTGACGGGAAAGACACATTCAGCGCGCTGCGCCTATTCACCAATATCACCTCCAACTATTACAACGAAATGCAGACCAACAGCGGCAAAATTATTGAGGCGATGGAAAAGGCCAAAACGTATAACCGCTATCCCGATTACTATATGTTAACTGAGAAAACCTATACGGAATATTTTGAGGGCCTTTGCGACAAAATGCAGACAGAGTTTACGCTGATGGAACGCAATACCAGCTATGCCTCGGCCAAGCCGGATTTCACCAAGACCTCCGATACCTGGTGGGACACGTTCAAGCAGTATAGTGAGCCGTTCAACAGTGCCTGGAGTAGTTATGTGAAGACCATGAACACGACATACAAAGGGGATGCCATCACAACCGCTTACAACGCGGCCCTCAAAAACGGGCAGCTCGTCAAGGCACCCGAGATCGGCAGTGACGGCCGTTTGGTCTTTGACTGAGTTACTTTCTCCCGGGCTAACGATTGTAGTAAGGAGAGACACGGATGAAACGAAAGGGAAGCCGGATTCTGCAGATGGCCCTTACTGCCGCCCTGAGCTTCACATGGCTCATGGGAAGCTGGGGGACGAGCGTCACCGGTTTGGCGGAGGGGATCCGCGCAGACGGCGATTGGTATTACCTGTACGGGGATTTTTCCGGCCGGTATTTCAAAATGAGCCCGAAATCCGAAACGCTGTGGCGGTATACTGACGCCGATACGTTTGCTCAGGTTGAAATCGGGCAGCAGAATATCGTCAATTTGCATCCGGGCAATTTCGGAAACACTATAAAGGCATGGCGCGCACCGGCCGATGGAACGGTCAGCCTGAAGGGCAGTGTGAAACTGCTGTCGGATCCCCGCGCGGCGGGCAGCGACAGTATCAACGGCATCCGGTTTTCCCTGCTGAAGCGGACGTTTGATGGGAAAAACTACGGGCCTGCGCAGGCGGTCGATCAGACCTGGGACGACGTACTCCTGAACGATCCAACGCCTGTGGACTTTACCGTTGACGACATCGACGTGTGCGCCGGCGATTTGATCGCGCTCTCTGTGAATAACAACGGCTGCAACGACAGCGATGGAAACTCTGTTACCTTTCAAGTCGGCTTTACCAAAGCGCCCGGGGCTGTGGAGTCAGAATTGCCGGAGGATTTGGGGTGTTCGGCAGCGCCGATCCCCAGTTTTTCCGACCAGCAGGGGAAAGACGGCTGGTTTTATGCCTATGGATTGCTGGAAAAGTATGTGCTGATGGACTGGGGTCATGTTTATGGAGACCATCAATGGACCTCAAAAAATCCTTTCCAGTTCATCGGGCGAACCAAAATGCACCCTTATGGAAAGTTTGATAACTTGAAAATATGGGTATCCGATTTTGATGGAGAAATCGCGGTGGACGGTTATGTGGCGAGGGATTCCGCCGTGGGTGACGGTTCGGTGGCGGGCATCTATTTCAATGGTCAACCCCTCTGGAAAGAGAACTGTGACTACATGGGCCGGAAGTACTATCGAATTCCGGAACAACGACTTTCTGTAAAAAAAGGCGATACGGTTATGTTTACCCTAGGAACGGGAGCGCAGTTTAATGAGTCGGGCGACAGTACGGATTTCATCACCAATATTTACGAAGTGCGCGTGGACAACCGTGGATCCGGCATCGATTTGAAAGGGTATCTGCATTTAGCGGATAATGAGGCCGAGCTCTTAAAAGTGAACGGCGAGGTTCCGGAGACGGAAGAACCCGCGTCCCGAGAATGGTTTTATCTATATGGCGATTTCTCCGGACGGTATTTTCAAATGTTTAAGAATTCCGATACCCTGTGGCGGTATACGGACACGGACACGTTTGCCCAGGTGGAGATCGGTTCCCGAGGGGCCGTCAATCTGCATCCCGGCAACTATGGTGATACCATCAAGGCCTGGCGTGCGCCGGCGGACGGTGTGGTCAATCTGAGCGGGAGCGTACAGTTGAAAACAGACGCTACAGCGGCGGACAGCCGGGATGTGGATGGTATTCGGTTTTCACTGGAAAAGCGGTCGTTTACCGGCGACGGTTATACGGACGCACAGGTGCTGGATGCATCGCTCGTGGATGTGGAGTTGACTAACGACAAGCCTGTGGAATTCAGTCTCAGCGGCATAGAGGTTCATGCGGGTGATTTAGTTGCCCTTTCTGTTAACAACAATGGCTGCAATGACAGCGACGGTAATATTGTTCTCTTTCAGGCGGATTTTACCGGGACGGCGGGGGCAGCGGATACAAAACTATCGGAGGATCTTGGCTGCTCCAAGGCGCCGATTCGCAGTTATTCAAACGAACAGGGTAAATACGGTTGGTTTTATGCATATGGCCATCCGGAAAAGTATCTTCTGATGACCTGGAACAATGTGTATGGAGAAAACCAGTGGGCCAGTCACTACCCGTATCAATTCATCGGCAGGACCACCGTACATCCTTATGGCAGGTTTGAAAACTTAAAAATCTGGGTGTCGGATATCGACGGGGAAATCGCAGTGGACGGCTATGTATCCCGTACCGCCACGGAGGGCGACGGCGCAGTCGCGGCCCTGTATTTCAACGGTCAATCCCTGTGGCGAGAAACCTGCGATTACATGGGTAAAAAGAATTACAGGATTCCAGAACAACGACTGAAGGTGAAGAAAGGCGACACAATTATCTTTGCCTTGAGTGCCGGGGAGAGATACAGCGAAGCGGGCGACGGTGTCAGCTATATCACCAATATTTACGAACTGAGCGTAGAGAACCGGTCGGTCAATGAGGGTTTAACAAAATATTTGAGTTTGGCCAAGAATGAGGCCGAGCTTATACAGAAAGATCCGTCAACAACCGAGATGGCGGTATCGGTTCGAGACAATACCGTACCTATCCTGTACATAGCACTTCCGGTCGCCGCGGTATGCGCTGCAGCCGGTGGTGTTACCGGTATCCTCATCCTGCGTAGGAGAAAGAGGGAGCATACATGAGAAGAAAATGCGCGGCTATGATGGCATCGCTGCTCTGTGTACTGCTGATACTGGCGGCGGGCGGTTGCGGAGAATCGGTTCAAACTTTTAACAACCTGACCGACTATGCGGCGCAACAGGGGCACATGGGGTGGAGTTATCTATTTGGCACAGTGAACTTTCAGCCGACTTTCATGACATACAACGCATACTCTGGTTGTTACAATTCGACGGTTACCTCTGTGGTAGGCGCGGAATGGAAGCCGCATCAGAATGAGGATATTATTCTGCGCTTTGAATCACCGAAAAGCGGCAAAGCGTCTGTCCACTGCACGGTTAACCTCATGCAGATTCAACGGACAGACGACGATGGTGTGCTCTTCAGCGTTTATGGCAGGGACACAGGCAAAGCCCTGACGGAAATGTCCCTGACGGGCAACGGAGAGGAGAGTGCGGCAGAAGAGAAGCTCTCCGTACAGCTCAAAAAAGGAGATTTTCTCTATTTCGTCCTGAACGCCGGATACGTCAGCGACAACGACTTGACCCATGTGGATATCACCGTTACCTTTGCGTGATATTGTGTCGGGAGGCTATGAGTGAATGAAATTCTGGAATAAGAAATTTCTGTCGATCCTGTTGAGCGTCTTGCTGGCTGCCTCACCGTGCAGTTTGCTGACTGCCTGCGGTGATGAAAAAGGAGAAACCGTGAAACTGAATTTTTCTCAAAAAGACGGATCCATACCGCAAAATCTGAAAAAAGTTGATATGTTCAACCCGACCTGGACTTTCATGGGACAGGCGGACGGTACGTTTGATCCCGCGGCGCTGGACACACTCACTGGGGTGAACGCGCTGAAAGCAGACAATTTCCGTATCGACATGATGTTTGGAAACGAACAGAACGGCATCGGGAAGCCGATAGGCCGGGGCGGCCTCACCGGCGTGTCGGCGGACGAATGGAGTCTGGCGTCCCAATTTCTGAAAAAATGCAAAGACAATAAAATCAGTCCCTATTTGGTGATGGTGGGAACCCCATCCTATGCGACTAAGCCGGGGGACGATCTCGATTTCCGCAATGTACCGGATTTGAAGCGCTATTATGAATTTTGCTACAATACCGCGGATTATCTGAAACGCAGCGGCGTGTACGCCATTCTGGAGACTTGGAACGAGCCGGATCTCGAGGGCAATGTGTACTGGCTGGGTTCCCAACAGGAATGGATCGATACGGTTGTCACGGGAACTCGTGCCTATTACGCGGCAAACCCGTTTTCCACCGTGATTTCAGCGGGCATCGCGCGTCCGCTGGCCTTTATCCGGGAGCCGGACTCCTTAGCCGGCATCCAACAGACCGGTTGGCAGTATTTCTGGGAGTCATCCGAAAAGGCGAGGGCGATACCTGACGGCTTCTCTTGGCACTATTATGGCCCTTCGGATGGCGATCTGGAGGGGGATTATATCAACGAGGGCGGGACCGGCAATTTCAACTATCAGCTGAATGTGGTGCGTGAGGCTCTCAACGCCTACCAGAACGGTACCGCTCCGGAACTCAATGGTAAAAAGTATGATCTGCGCCGGGTGCAGCAGCATTTGACCGAATTTCATCCGGTATCCAACGACTTTAACGGCGGTAAATCCATGCCCAATGATACATACGAGCAGGTTTGGGCTTTCTTTGACTCCATTCTGCGTATAAATGAGGCGTCGGATATCACGCGGGTGTCCTGGCCCATGTGGCTGAGTTCCGGGCAATTCGGGCTGTATGAGACAGACTATGCGGTCAATCCCGTCTATCACGCCCTTTGGTCATATGCGAGGCTGCCGGTGGATCGGGTTCCTGCGTCCACCGAAAATGAAGCGGTTGGGCTGATAGCCGGAGCTGATTCGCAGCGGGCCGGCGTCATCGCCTATAATCGTTCTCTGAAAAAGGCACAGACTGTCACCATCGACTGGAGTGACCTGCCGTTTGAAGCACAGAGCTGCACCGTCTATCGAATCGATCCCGCCTATTATCAGAAAAGACTGTCAGATACGACACCGGAGATAGTCAAAGATGTAGAAAATCCTGGAAACAAAGGAAAAGAGACCCTAAGGATCCCGGTAAAGGGCGCGTATTATATAGAATTTAATAGTCAAGCGCAGGGAGCGGAAACCGATAATACCGCCGATGTCGGCACGTTGGTCAAGAAGCAATACTATTATACCGATCGGGGCGACGGCAAGCCGTACGCCGATATTTTCAACGAAAGTATGAACGCTTACGTCGGTATGCTGGAAGAGGATACGGGCGAGGCGGGGGTATCCGCCATTCTTAGCGGACTGGGAACAAGGGAGACATTGACGTTTCGCTATGAGACTTGGGGAGAGCCGCAAGAAAGTTCTTCATGTGCGCTGGGGGTGCGGGTAGATTATCATACTCAGAACGGCTTTGCTAAAAGTGTGTATCTGCCGGTGGGCGGCCGTACATACAACATGACAGTGCCGTTTGGCACGGAAAAAGCGGCCGATGAGTGCCTACCCATGGGCGACGGTGCTTCCGGTACCTATATATTTGAGCTAAAGAAAAATGCGCCTGAGGACTGGGACGGAATGGTAGAAGTCAGCTATCTGATACGCAACGCCGGCAAAGGTGCGACAGCGAAGTTTTTTATTAGCTAAGGAGGGATACAATGAAGAGAGGGCTTTCCATCCTTATGTGCACGTTGCTTTTCCTGGGAGTCTGTGCGGGTTGCGCCGGCGAAAAAAAAGTGAGCGGTGCAGCTGACGCCTCCGTGCCAGAGCAAAAAGAAGACACGGTGCCGGCCGGCAATCCCGACTGGCCGGATGGAACATCGGAGGATTTGAGTCAGTACGACGCGGCGAAATTCGGACCGGCAGATTATATTGTGCCGGTTTGGGACGACGGTGGCATCGCGCGCAGTGAAACCGTGTTTATTCTGCAAGAAAAAGACGGAAGCATTGCGCCCATTTCGCTGCTGTACCCTGCTAAACAAATTGTGTCCGTATACAGTTACGGGCTGGATATCCGGTATGAAGAGGGGAGGGATTACTCCCTGACGAAAGACGGAAAGCTGCAGGTCGCAGCGGACGGCGCGATCCCCGCCATCGCACACGAGGCGTTTTATCTCCCCGTTTACGATCCCTCGAATCCGGCCAATATGCCGGAAATCTATGGGACCGGCGCACAGCTTTACACGGAGGCTATCAAGGAAGGTGAAACCCGATCCTTGGGTATGACCCGCTGGCAGGTGCGCGTAACCTATCGGCATAGTGCAAGGTGGAACGGCGGTGTTCCCGCAAATCAAAGCGCCGACCTTAAAAGAACAAATGGTATTCTAAACGATACTGATAAGGCCGGTACTCTGAAGATTGCCTGTCTGGGGGACAGCATTACGCAGGGTTGGACAGCCTCTGGGTATGAGAATGTGGATATAGCGCCCCATATGCCGCCCTATGTTGAACTGTTCAAAACTGGTTTGCAGAACCGATACAAGAAGGCGAAAATTGAACTTCGGAATTTTTCTATCGCCGGAAAGACGACTCGTTGGCCGCTTTTTGAGGAGGACGGGATTGTTAATTTTCAGTCTCTACTGGCCTATAAACCGGATCTCGTCCTTGTGGCTTTCGGCATGAACGACGGAACTGGCATTGAGCCTAAGGATTTCAGCGACAACATTGAAGCGATTGTGAAACAGATCCTAGCTGCCAGGTCCGATACGGAAATCGTGCTGGTGTCCTCCATGCTGCCAAATCAGGAGATTCGCACAAATTGGGGAGACGGAGCGCCGATTTGCCGCTATCAGCCATCTTTCAAGTCCGTGCTAGAACGCATTGCCGCGGAATTCCGGGATCAGGGAAAAGCGGTGGTGCACGCGGATGTGCAGTCGGTATTTCAGCATCTTCTGCAAACCAAGCGGTTTCAGGATATAACGAGCAACAATACTAACCATCCCAACGACTATATGCAGAGAGTTTATGCCCAAGTGCTTCTGCAAACGGTAGCGGGGTTTTAGAACTGATGAACGACGGTTGAACTTTGGAACATTCTTTTTAGAATGACCGATTTTTAACCGTCTTTTCATACCCGGAAAGTTGGATGGTGCAAGGCTTTTTGAGTTTCCTTATCCCCCAAAAGTATCTAATTCCAGATTGAGTAATAAACCTAATTCAAGTAAAGAAACTATGGAAGAACTTCTGAACCATTTTATCCTCCAAGTACAAAGGCAAACTCAGAAATTCTTAGCGAATTTGGCAGGCAATCTCCCTGTTGTGGCTGATCGCGCTTAATGATGAGATTACTGCGTGTTGGAGAGATGAGGACTTTGTATAGCCATAACCCGACTCATATTACCGCCTATATATACTTGCCACAAGAAAAAATTTACACTCACCCAAACGCTGTCGCTCCAGGCAAACACGTCGCGGTGGTACATCCCATGAAAACAATGATAGCGAGCCTCCCCCAAACGCGCGGCCAAATTCACCCTCAAAAATGAGGGCGAATTTGACCTTTTTTGCTTGCATACAGGTGTGCGGCCTTGTTGTCGATCGCCACCGTTCCGATCTGTTTTTGATTCAAAACAGATCGGAGGTAAAGAAAGGTGGATGTCCAAAAGTATATCCTAATTCATGGCAAACAAATTTCAGTATCGGATGAAGTGTGCGAACTATATCATAAGACAGCGAGAAAGGCACGGTATTTTGCGAAAGAATTAAAATATAGGAAGATCAGAGTGGATGCGAAAAACGAGAGTGTTTTATACGTTCCAGCCCGAGAGGATTCGCTGGACAGGCTCATGGATGATAATGGCGAACAGTTTTCCGACAAGTCTGTTCATGTTGAGGACGAAGCCTGTTTTGCGATTATGTGCGATGCTTTGCATCAGGCTTTATCTCAACTGGATGTGCAGGAACGCGAGCTTATTCAGGCTCTGTACTTCGAACAGAAAACCGAAAGACAATGGGCCTCAGAAATAGGTGTTCCTCGCATGACAATGCATGATCAAAAGGTTAGAGTATTAGAAAAATTAAAAAACTCCTAGAAAAGTAAAATAATTCCGTCCAGCCCCCTCGCTCAACGGCTAAGAGAGTGAGGGGGTTATTCTTTACTGAATTTTATGCCCGCCTCGTAGCGATGGACAAGCTCTTTGATAACAGAATATTCCGTCATACGAATACGTTAACTCTTGTGGCCGCGACGAACGGCCAGCCAGCTGGACGGATGCGCCATGACGAAAAAAACAAGCGAATAGGAATGCACTTGATGATGATTCCGGATCCGCTGTTTCTTTTCTAAGCGATTCTATCTTATAGTCCATACAGCAGGGTGATTCCCTGGGGGCGATGAAAGCAAGAGGGACAATGATACTCCCGTCCAGCCATAGATTCAAGCAATGGGGGCGGCTCGCAGAGATCCTGGGAGGGGTGAAATTCCCGTGACGCTGCTAATCGGCAGCGGTTCGTATGATTCCTGCACCTGGGGTCAACCAACCTCTGAACGGCTGGCGAATAGGTGCACGACAAAAACAGATCGGTTTGGCGAGGGCGGCTGGTGTCGGATGCCCTCGCCGGTACTTTGAAAAAACAGTCCGGGAGGGTTTCGGCTCCTACCGCATGGCTGACTATCTCAATGGATTGGGAATCAAGACTCACAACGGCAGCCAGTTTCAATGCAACACCATAAACCGAATTTTGCGCAACCGGATGTATTGCGGCTATTTTGTCGCCGGTGACGTCGAATCTCCCCATATAGAACGCATCCAAATTATTGAAGAACCACTTTTCTTTCAAGCGCAATACATCCTCGATCAGCGGGCCAACACGGAAAAAGAGAAACAGCAAATTGCTCGCACGACCAAAGGCAAGACGCTGTTGTCCGGCAATCTGTACTGTGCCCACTGTGGTTCCAGAATGGTGGCTACCAGCTATGTGGACAGGTATACCCGCGTCGACGGTTCGGAATACCGCGTCCGCAAGCAGCGGTATATCTGCTGCAACAAGGCGCAGAAACGCGGAGAATGCGACGGTCAAGCGGCATATATAGCCGCCACCGTCGACGACGCAGTCATGGAAATCCTGCGCGGTTATCTGGCGAGAATCCGTGTCACTCCAAGGGACAAAGCCCTGGAACGAAGATACAAGCGAGATATAACCTCCGCAAATGAGCAGCAGAAAAGGGTTGCCGTTTCCCTGGAGAAGAAGAAACGGCGGCTGGTAGAATTGTCCGGGGAGATTGCCAAATCGTTGATGGGGGAGAGCGCGTTCACGCCGGAGATGCTTTCCTTGGCCATTGAAAATGCCAAGAAAGAAATCCAGCAGGATGAACGACGGCTTCTGGAAATTGATAAGGTTCTTCGCGACAAAGAGAGCGCGATGAAAGATCTGGATTTCTATTACAGCCAATTTCGGAGCTGGGCGGAGGAATTTGAGAGCGCCACTGTTGAGCAGAAGAAGATGATCGCCTGTCAGCTGCTGCGGGAGGTCAGAGTTTCCAGGGGTTATGAACTGGATATCGTATTCAATATCAATTACCAGCAATTCATAGACGAGGCCGCCGGAGCAGCGGCCAGCTGACGTACCGCGTTTCATGGCACAAGCGCATGAGGGAGAAAACTACTTCAGAAGTTCACATTGTTGTGGCACTTTTTTGCCGCGTGACTTTCCGTAGTTTTTGTTTACGTTTGGTAGAGCGTTCGGCTGTTAACCGAAATGTCGTTGGTTCGAGTCCAACAGGGGGAGCCAGTCTCCGGAAGGAGACCCAAACGGAACATCGTGCAAGCGGTGTTCCCATAGTTGGTGTCGATGGCGGTGGGGGTACACCCGTTCCCATCCCGAACACGGCAGTTAAGCCCACTTGCGTCGAAGATACTTGGCTGGAAGCGGCCCGGGAAAATAGACAGATGCCAACATCGCAAGCCCCGGAAGTCATTTGACTTCCGGGGCTTGTGTTATTTCCGGCCATGCTGCACGAATCGTGTGGAGTCCGCCGAAGGGGATCCCGGTGAGAGGCCAAAAACAAAATGGGTGAAATAGATGCCGGCATCCACCGTGCTAAACGGAGGATGCCGGTTATTTTATGTATATAGACGGTGTTACATACGCCGGCGTATACAATTGGGATGTCGTTTCCCGGGTGGTGCTTTGTATTGAGTAGGCATGACAAGGGGGGGACGGGCATCCGGCAGGCATTTGCCAAACAGAGAAATTGGCGTTGTGCCTTTTAAATTATTGGGGTATAGCAATATATCCCGCCAAAAGTGTTCCAATTATTCAAATTGGAACACTTTTAAACAATAAAAAATCTAATAATTTAAAAAATATAGTAAAAATATCACAAAAACCTCTTGACATACAAAAAAGCCAATGTTAGAATATGGGTGAATTAAGAAGTGGCTGAAAAATTGGAACATACCAATAAGGGGGGAGACAAAGTGAGTACAGTGGCCGTACCAAAAAAGAAACAAGATATGATTACGGAATATATTTTCGATTTTATAAAGCAAAACCATTTGGTGGACGGCGACAAGCTTCCCACTGAGAGAGAGCTCTCTGAAATGCTGCAGGTAAGCCGTACGACGACACAAAAAGTGTTTCGCGATCTAGAGCTGAAAGGGGTCGTATACAAGCGGCAGGGGAGTGGTATTTTCCTGGGAGACAAGGGGAGACAGAACGGCAAGGTGGATTTTATCTCCTACATAAAGGTAGATAAGGGCGAAAGCGAGAACATATCGCAGTTCTTCCAAATTATACAAGGGGCAGAGGAATATCTGACCGAACAGGGCTGCTATCTGACCGTGCATACGGTCTCCAATCAGAACGATAACATTTATGACAAGGTATGCGAGCTCATCGGCAACAAGGTGAAGGGCGTTATCTTCAATTCGGATATCCGGATGGATGCCGTCACCTATTTCCGGCTGCTGAAAAAGAATTGCGCGATGGTATTCGCGGACTGCTCTCCGCTGGGGGTCAACGCCAACTTTGTCTCCAGCGATAATTTGCGGGGCGGCTATCTGGCCACCAGGCACCTCATCGACATCGGCTGCAGGCGAATCGGCTATGTCGGCGGCGGCGAAGAGCGGATACGCTCCCTTTCCGATCGCTTTCTGGGGTATAAGACCGCCTTACAGGAGGCTTCCATGCCTATCCGGCAGGAATTTTTATGTATGGATTATGTGGAGCATCATCCCAATCAATTTGTAGAGTTCATTGACGAGTATTTGGAACGGGTACTGTCCCTTCCGGAGCCGATCGACGGACTGTTTGTGCGTAACGATATCACGGCCATCGCGGTAGAAAACGCCCTGCTGAAAAGAGGCGTACGCGTTCCGGAGCAGGTCGCCATCGTCGGGTTCGATAATCTGGATATTTCGGAGGTACAAAAGGTCCCGCTTTCAAGTATATCACAGGATTTCTATTTAATGGGAAAGGAGGCGGCGAAAATGTGCCTGCATCTGGCGGCGGGCGGTTCTTCGGTGGTGACCCAGATTTTGTCCCCCGTCCGGCTCGTGGCCAGAAATTCCACCGCGCGCGGGTAGAATCCGTTTCAATTTATTGAGGGAGGAATGTATTGTGGTAGCAAAGATCATGCGCAAAGTCTTAGCATCCATAGCACTTGTCAGCGTGCTTTCGGCACAGATCATATCAACGAATGCGTTGTCTTTATCGGAAGATTTGACCTCGGAAACGGTGAACAGGACGGCCGTCATGCTGTCCGCAGAAGAGAAGAAGACCACCGTTGGCGAGAACGCCGAGGCGCTCCTCGGCGATTTCTTCATCGGCCAAAAGGGACTGGCGGAGACGGATCTCACCGGCGGGGCCTATGTGGAATTTCAGCTTTCTGTCAGCGGCTATGACAAAATCGAGGCGCTGGTAGACGAGACGGTGTCCGCTGAGGTGAACAAGAAGCTGCCTGATGCATTGAAGGAGGCACTCAAAGGTGTCGAGGGCGACGAAGCCATCGCGGCCACCACAGAGCAGGTTACGGCGGCTGTTACGGCGGACGCCAAGGCTGGCGTCATGCAGTTGGTCTTCACGTCGGTCGGCGGCGGCTCGGTGACCTGCGACTTCTTCGATCAGATCAAGGGAGACGGCGTGACCGACGTCCGCATTATAAAAGCGGACGAAAAACGCGTGGACCAGGATGACAACTTCAACTGGGGTAAGGTTACCGGTTGGAACCTGCAGTTCGGCGAGAAGGTCGCGAAGATCGCGGCCGGCGACGCCTTTGACGCGGAGATCGGCGTGAAGAACCTGCGCACCGCCTTCTTCCGCCCGGTGCCCAACGTGCCGTCAAGTGCCCTTGACGTACTGGAGTTTGAGCCATTTTTCAGATCGCTCGGTAAGGGCGATCCCTCCGCTACAGGCGCGTGGTCATTCGATATTTTCATGAATGTGAATCTGGAAGCGGCGGACTTTTCTCAGGCGGAGTTTATCGAATTCGATTTTTATGTCAGCGACTATGACAAAACCATGGCTCTGTTTGAAGGCAAAGAGAATGTCGGACTGCGGCTCAGCTTGGGTTCTGAGCCCGCCAACCGGTATGGAGCCCGGGCGGTCTACGATTTCCAGAATCAGCTGAAGAAGACCGATGCAGGTTGGAGCCACGTCAAAGTCCCGGTTGGGGATCTCTTCCCCCTCGGGGAATTTGACCGGGGCAGTGTGAGCAACTGGATGATCGGACTGGAAGGCCTCGCGGGCTTTACGCTGGGCGACGCCTGCGATCTAGTGTTTGGTGTGGCCAACATCTGTGGTACCCCGGGACCCGATACGCCGCCGGCCAACGCGGTCGTCACCTTTGACACGGAAGAGACGTCCGCCACGCTGGGCAACGGTGAGGTAGATGCGCAGTTCCATTATTTTTCCGATATTCTGTATAAAGTCGGTCTGCCGGCGAAAGACTTTTCCAATGCGGACTTTGTCGAACTGGATCTTTACATCAGCGATTATGAAACCCTTAAGTCGGTTATGGACGCTTCCGACGGCAAGGTGAACGATTTGCTTTTCTGCATCGGTTCCAAAGAAGGGGATCGGTATGCAAACCGCTGGGGCGCGTCGATCTGGCCCTTGCTCGCGGATGTGGGCGAAGACGGCTGGGTTCATTTGAAGCTGAAAAAGAGCGACTTCCAAAACATGGGTTCCGGCCCGCTGGATTGGACGCAGGCGTGCACCTGGGGCTTCTCCTTTAACGGCCCCAATTTCGTAGGACTTCCGGTGGGCGACGCCTGGGATGTCCGGATTACGGTCAAAAACATCTACGCCACCGCCAAGCCGGTTCTCGTGCAGCCCGATCCCGACAAGCCCGCGAAGCCGGATAAAGACGCCATTTACCTGTCCGACTGCGAGAAGATGGTGGAGGAAAACGGGGATTCCTGGAACCCTGCCACCGTGCAAATCGACACCACTTATAAAACGGAAGGAAAAGCCTCGGTTTCGCAGAAGTTCATGCAGCAGCCCGACACCTCCAACGTCATGCGCTATGTATTTGAGCAAAAGGATTTCTCCAAAGTGAAGACGCTGAAGTTCGACGTGTTTGTGGACGATCTGGATCTGATGGCGAAGACCAAATTCGCGGTTTCCCTTACGGGAGATAACCGCGGCACCAGCAAGTATTTCCGCTGGGACGTGGACACCACCAGCTGGAAGCCGGGATGGAACAGCGTGGAGATCGACGTGACCAAGGGCTTCACGAAGGACGACGGCGCGGATATGTCCAAAATCCGCTGCTTTGTCTTCGGCGCCAAGGATTCCGCCTTTGCCGAAGGGGATGAGCTGATCGTGCGCCTGGATAACCTGCGCGTGACGGGCAGCCTGGATGCCGGGGAGCCCTCGAATCCCTCGAATCCCAGCACCCCGGAGGATCCGAGCAGCCCGACGGAGAATGAATCGTCAGCTGCGGGCGATCCCACCGGCTCGGAATCCGAGAATCCCGGCACCGGCGCGGCAACCGGCGCGGCGGCCTTCGCCGTCATGGCGGCAGCTGGCGGCGCCCTGCTCGTCAGCCGTCGCCGCGGGAAATAACGACAATCCATCGACAAGCAGAGGTGTGCGGGGCTGACAGGCCCCGCACACCGAGCGAATACGAGCGAAGGGAATGGGTTTATGCGAAACAGATTGCTCAGTATCCTATCCGGACTTTTGATAGCCGCTTCCATGCTGGCCATGGCGGCGTGCGGCAAGGAGCCGACACCGAATTCAGACGTGTCAGGCGGCACAGGGGAATCCACGGCTTCCACCAGCGCCGACACCGGCCCCTCCGCCGACAGCACCGAGACGGCGGGATCGGGCACAACGGAGACGGGGAAAGGCACAGGAAGCTCCGGCGGTAAAACGACGGCGAAGCCCAATACCAAAACCACCAAAAAGAGACTTCCCAACGTCGTCCCCACGGTTTCCCAGCCGATCATCACCGACCCGCTGAAGGTGAATCTGAAGGGCGCCACCATCAAGGTGTATACCAGCTATCCCAAGGACCAAATCGGCGTTTTCAACACCCAGAAGGGGAAATCCCAGACGGGCAACGCCTATGCCGATCGGCTGACCAAAATCCAGGATACCATTAAGTGCAAGGTGCAGGTGACGGTGGTACCCGCCGATCAGATGGTATCGGCCGCCTTCGCGGCGGTGGCTTCGGGCGAAAGCTACGGCCACATCATGGAGGCACCGATATACAACGCCGTATCCTACATATCCTCCGGGCTGGCCACCAACCTCAGGACGGTGCCGACCATGGATCTGACGCAAAGCTATCTCAACGGCGGGCAGGCGGTCAAGGCCTCCACCATAGGCAAGGGCGTCTGGTTTGTGGGGACCAAGGACATGTATCCGGCTGTGCTGGGGTATTTCTTCAACAAACGCATCCTGAACGAAATCGGGTATAAAGACACCGATTTGTATACCATGGTCAAGCAGAACAAATGGACCATTTCCCAGCTGAAAACCATCGCCAAGAAGGCGAGCAAGGATCTGGACGGCAAGCCCGGCATGACCAGCGCCGACCGCTTCGGCATTATCCAGAGCGACGGGCCTTCCTCGGCGGTGCTCAATTATATGTCGGCCAACGGCGCCGATATGCTCAAGGCGGACGGCAAAGGCGGCATCAAGTACAACATGCAGGACGCCAATGTTGTCAAGTATATCAACGAGGCCGTCGATTTCTATGCCAAATCCGGGATTTCCCGCGCCAGCGAGCAGGATGCCAACGCGATGAAAGAGTTTATGGAAGGGAAGTCCCTTTTCCTGGGGGCCGCCACTCTGTACGCCCAGAACATCGTGGATATGGAAGACGAGTACGGCTATCTGCCCTTCCCCAAGGGGGACAAGGCCAGCGGCTATGTCGCCTCCTGCAACTGGAACAGTACGGTGCTGATGGTGTCGGGCGGCCTTAAGGGCCAGGAGCTGGCCAACGCGGGCTCCTTCCTGCAGGCTTTCTGTTATCTGGCGGACGACTGCATCAAGGCGCAGCAGGCGGAATACCGCGACCGGTATTTCTGCGACGATGAATCGTACGACATGTTCGCCAAGAGCCTGGACAGCGCCAAGATCGAGCCCGTGTCCATCTTTGGCGGCGGGGCCGACTGGAACATTCACGCGGGAACCTTTAAGGCGATTTATGAGACGTATAATGGAAAAACCACACCGGAGGCGTATATCCAGGCCAACAAGGGCGTGGCGGAAGCCGCGCTGAACGATGTGATGAAGGTTGTAAATCAATTCAAGTAAATAGCGACAGACGGTTCCGTGGGGGATGCCGGCAGACGGCATCCCCCCGCCCGGAGGACTAAGGACGAAAGGCCTTCGGAGACAGAATAGGAGGGGCCCCGTTGAAAAAGCTGCTCTGTTTGGTACTTCTCGCCAGCATGCTGTTCTCGGTCCTGCCGCACGCGTCGGCTTCCACGGCAAATTATGTCTCCCGTTCGGATTTTTCCTGGGGAGTGAACGGACATAACCGGCATTATGCCTCCTATCCGGAAAAGAATTTGAAAACACAGGTGAAGCTTGCCGCCGAGCTGGGTTCCAAGATTTACCGCTTCAACTACAACCCGGTGACGGAGGAGGACTTCGCGTATTTGGACACCGTCCTGGCCGAGGTGCTGGCCTACGGCATGGATATGATGCTGGTGCTGGACGACGCGCAGGGAACGCCGGAGGCGATTGCGCAGCGGATCGGCGCCACGGCGGCCCGCTACACGGCCTCGAGCCCCCATGGATTCATCCGCTATCTGCAGGTGTTCGGCGAAGCGGATATTCCGGCGCTGCTCGATTCCAACCCGGCGGATGTTCCCGACGGCTCTCGGCCCAGCCACTACAGCGACGCCGTCATCAACGACTGGTACGGCCGGTTTCAGTCGGCCCTCGGGGCGATTCGGGCGGTCAACACCGATTCGAAGACGGTGATCAGCATCAGCTATCTGCACTACGGGTTCCTGACCGCTCTGAAAAACAAGGGGCTGCAGTGGGATATCATCGGGCTGGACTGGTACGCCGATATGGGGGAGTTTTCCAGGGTGCTGACTCCCGTGAAGGCCAATTTCACCCAGGATATTCTCATCACCGAAACTAATATCCGTCCCTCCGGGAACAACACCTATGCGCCGATTTCCACATGGAACTGGCTGACGGATGGCATGGCGGCGGTATACGCCGAACCCCGTGTGAAGGGCTTGATTTTTTACGAGCTGATGGATGAGCCGGCCATTTCCGACCCGGTCGAAGCCTACTGCGGACTGGTGGGCGGTACCGAGACCGGCGACGTGACGGCGCGCAAGGCTATCTATACCTACATACAGGAAGCGATTGGCGGAGGGCCGAGACAGCCGGCGTATCCTATCCGACCGCCCGCGCCGTCGCTGCTGGGGATACCGCTGAAAGCGGCGATTCTGGACGAAACCGGCGACAGCGCTCTGCTGGGCAACGGCGGAGTGGCGCCGGGGTTCCACTTCCTGGCGGATACGGTGTATAACGACGGCGTCGGCCCGCTCGATTTGACCGCGGCGGACGCGATTGCGTTTGACTTCTTTATCAGCGATTATCCCGCCCTTACCGCGGCGATGGCGAACACGAACGGCGGCGTGACGGATCTCTTCTTTTTCCTCGGCTCCACGCCGGGCAACCGGTATGGCACCCGCGAGGGAGCCCCCTTCCTTGACCGGATTACAGGCAGCGGATGGAACCATATTGTCCTCCCGCTTTCGGCCTTTACCCAGGTGGGGACGGGGACGCTGGATGCTTCCCAGGTGTCCTCCTGGATGCTCAGCTTCGCTGGCCCCAATATTTATACATCGCTGGGAGCGGCGGCCGATGTGGAGGTGGCGTGCGCCAATATCTGCGCCGTCATGGATCCGCCGCTGACCATGACGCTGCTGGATGAAGATTTTTCCTCGTACACCTTCCCGGACGGAGCGGCTTACAGCTGGCTGTGGGATACCCTTTACGGCAGCGGCCTGCCGCCGGTGGATCTTTCGACCAGCGACACCATTACCTTTGAATTTTACGTCAGCGATTATGCCACCTTTACCGAGCGGATTTCCGGGGGAAAAGGGGCCAGCGACATCCGCTTTACCCTCGGCTCGGACAGCGGCAATCGGACCAACAGCCGCGCCAGCGTCAGTTTTCTCGATCAAATCACCAAATCCGGCTGGAACACGGTGGAGGTAAAAAGAGAGTCGTTTTTTACAAACGGTGCAAACGGGCAGCAGCCCGACTGGTCGGCGGTCAGCACTTGGTCCTGCTATTTCGAGGGGAGCGCCGTCATGTCACCGGCCCAGATGAGCGGCTTGCTGCTGGGCGTCCGCCAGGTGGGCGGCGTCCGGCTGACGCTTCCGGATGAGCCGACCGGGATTGTCACGCGCTTCGGCGAGACCATCAACCAGACCTTTGAGACGGGCGCCACCTTCTTGTATGCCTTCGACAGGCTTTGCCTCGAGGGCATGACTCCCGCCGTGGATTTCACCCAGGCGGACAACGTGGAGTTTGACGTGTTTGTATCCGATTATTCGATTCTGACCAACAGCCCGGGCGATCTGCGCATCGACTTCACCTCGGGCGCCAACCGATGGGAGGGGCGCGTTCCATACAGTGTCTCCTCCCAGATTCAAGGGATGGGCTGGAACCATGTGGTTCTGCCGATAGACGCCTATGTCTACAACGCGGGCGATTTGAGCGCCGTGCGGAATGTGATGTTTTATCGGGAAGGCGGCCTCGACGCCAGCATCGCCGGGTTAAACGTCATCCTGGCCAATTTCTGCCTGACAAATTCATAAACGCGGAGGAATATGGAAATGAGCAAAGCATGGTCGTGGGGGATCAGCGGGCATAACCGGACGTACAAGGCCTATCCGGAAGCCTATTATAAAGAGCAAATCCGGCTGGCTGCGGAGCTGGGAAGCAAAATCTACTGCTTCAACTACTGCCCGGTGACCGAGGACGAGTTCGCCTATCTGGACAGAATGGTGGCGGAAGTGCAGGCGCAGGGCATGGATGTCATGCTGATCACCGACAATTACAGCCTGTCCCCCGAAGAGGACGCCGCGCTGGTGGGGCCGATTGCCGCGCGGTATACCAAGGATTCGCCCCATGGGTTTATCCGGTATTTCCGGATTTTCGGCGAACAGGACTGCGGCGCGCTTTGCGAATCCTTCCCTAAGGATACGCCTATCGGGCAGGAGCGGGAGCACTTTACGCCGGAGATTCTGGATCGCTGGTATCAGAAGATGAAGGCCACCATTGACGCCATCCGGGCGGTCAACACCGACAGCCGCATCGTGGTCAGCATCGCCCATCTGCATTTCGGCTTTCTGCTCGGCATGCGGGATAGGGGGCTGACCTGGGATATCCTGGGGCTCGACTGGTACGAGGACATGGGGCCGTTCTCCGAGCTGCTCGACCCGCTTAAGGAGCTGTTCCCGGAATACGACTACATCATTTGTGAGTCGAATATCCGGGCCGGGGACGATGCGAGCGATTCGCCGGCCGAACGGTGGCAGTGGCTGTACGACGGCATGGAAGACTGCTATCAGGACGACAAGGTGATCGGCTTCCTCTTTTATGAGCTGCTGGACGAGGTGTATTTGAGCGGATACAGCGATCCCAGAGAAGCGTACTTCGGCTTTGTCACCTGCGACGCCGAAGGCCACATCGGCGAGAAAAAGCCGGTGTATCATCGGGTGCAGGAGCTGATCCGCGACCAGTATCCGAACAGAGAGGGTTTGGCATGAAAAAAGCGAGTATCATTTGTCTGACGATCCTGCTGCTGGTTTCCTCCCTGTTTGCGGCTGTTCCGGCATCGGCGGGCGCGCTGCTTAAGGATCGGGAGGATTTTGAGTGGGGCATCGGCGGACACAACAGCGCCTATCCCGCGTACCCGGAACGCACGTACAAAGAGCAGGTGCGCCTTGCCGCGCAGATGGGATGCGACATTTACCGGCTGAACTATAACCCCACCAACATGTCCATGCTCAACTATCTGGACAAGATGGTGGCGGAAATCCAGGCCTATGGCATGGAGGTCATGCTGGTGATGGACGATACGTCCGGCACCCCGCAGGATGTGGCCAACCGGGCCAAGATCGTGGCCGGCCGCTACAAAAAAGGCAGCCAGTACGGCTTTATCAAGTACATACAGGTATTCGGCGAGGTGGACATTGTGGCGCTCGAGCAGAGCGGCACCACCTATAAATACGACGGCTCTAAGCCGGAGCACTACGATCCCAAGGTGGTTGACGAGTGGTATGAGAAATTCAACGCCGCCCTGACCACGATCCGCAGTGTCAACAAGGATGCCAAAACGGTGGTCAGCTTTTCCTATGTCCACTATGGCTTTCTGTTGGCGCTGCTGGAAAGAGGCTTGGAGTGGGACATTGTCGGCCCCGACTGGTACCAGGACATGGGCTCGTTTCAAAAGCTGATGGATCCGCTGAAGAAAGCCTTCCCGCATCACGAATTCCTGATTTGCGAGGCCAATGTGCAGTCGAATGAAGACAACACCCATTCGCCGCTATCCGATTGGAACTGGCTGCTTGCCGGGATGCATTACTGCTACAACGAGGAGCGGATTATCGGGTTTATTTACTACGAGCTGCTTGACGAGCTGTATTTTCTGGATGATCAGAATATCGAAGCGAGAGAGGCGCATTTCGGCTTTGTCTCCTGTTCGCGGGACGGGACCATCGGCGAGCCGAAGCCCATCTTTTATGCGGTGCAGCGGATGCTGGGCGGCGATCCGAATGTGAAGCCCACCTACAAAACCGAGCCGACCACCAAAGCCACCACCAAGGCCACCGACACGGCTCCCACCAAGGGGACGACGGTCAAGCCGCCGGTTTCCGCGCCGACGACGCAAGCCTCCACGGAATCGACGCCGCAAACGGAACCGGCTTCCTCGGACATACCGACGACGAGCGGAGCCGCGGTGACCACCGGTTCGCGGGAAGATCCCTCCTCCACACAGGAGGCCGTGGGCCAGCCGTCCGGCCATCCGGTTATCTGGATTGTCGTGGGCATCGCGGTTGTCGTCCTCGGCGGCGGCGCGGCCGTATTGGCGGTATACCTGCGCCGGAGAAAGAGCGGGCAGAGCTGACGACCAGCCGGCTCGGGAGGAAAACCCGGGCCGGCCGCACACTGAATGAACATAACGGAGGGGACCACAGGAAAATGACCATGAGGTTGAGAGGTAAAGCAAACAGGCTGGTTTCCGCGCTTTCCGCGGCTCTTTTGCTGATGGGGACGCTTCCGGTTTCCTCCGCAGCGGAACCCGCCCCGGCCGGGACGGGGAAGAGCTACGCCGCCTATTGGCAGCCGTTCGCGTCCTATCCGTCAGCGAAGGCGGCCATTATACCGGCCATAGAGACGGCGCAGGGTGTGACGGTTTCGCAGCATGCGGGCAAAACGGCGGCGCTTCTGTCCGAGGGCGAAACGGCGGTCTGGTCGTTGGAAGCGCCGGAAGACGCCTATTACGTTCTGGAAATCCAGTACATGGCCGCCCAGGCCGGCAGCGGCAACCTCGAGCTGTCCTTCCGCCTGGACGGAAAGACCCCGTTTGAGGATGTCACGGTGCTGTCGCTGCCGCGCAGCTATACCCAGACGCAGGAGGATTTCCCGACGAACGCGGCCGGCAACGACCAGAAGCCGGAGGTGAAAGAGGCGTTTCTCTGGAAAACCTATTGCCTCGCAGATCCTTCGGGATACCGCACCAGCCCGTATTTTCTCGGGTTAAGCCAGGGCAGCCATACGCTGGAGCTTACCGGAGCCAAGGGGCAAATCGCCATCGCCTCCGTCCGGCTGGCGGCGTATCAGCCGCCTGTCGATTACCAGGACTACCTGGAAGAGCACCGACAGGCCGGGGCGGCTCCGGCCAGCGGCGCGGAGCCGATTGTGATTGAGGCCGAGAAGCTCCGCTACAAAAACGCCCAGACGATTCTGCCAGTCACCGATCGGAGTTCCGCCGTCACCACGCCGCAGTCGGGAAAGGTTCTGAGGCTCAACGCGCTCGGCGGCAACAACTGGGCCCGGATCGGGGACAGCGTCACCTGGACCTTTCATGTAAAGACCTCGGGACTGTATCAGATAGGCGTGCGATTCCAGCAGAGCTTTGTGGACGGCATCTTCACCAGCCGGAAGCTGCTGCTGGACGATGAGCTGCCGTTCGAGCAGGCGGGGCGCCTCCGCTTTGCCTATTCCTCCGACTGGCAGGTGGAACGGTTTGGAGAGGGAGGAACCCCCTACCTGTTCTATCTGGAAGAGGGGGAACACACCCTGACGCTGGAAGCGACGGCCGGCGACGTGGCCGAAATGGTAGGCGTAATCGAAGACTCGGTGTCCGAGCTCAACACCATCTACCGCCGCATCGTCCGGATAACCGGCACCTCTCCCGACCCGTACCGGGACTACGGGTTTGAGGGCTTGATTCCCGATGAAATCGCCGCCATGGCTGTCCAGCGGGATAAGCTGCAGGAAGCGGTGGATGCGATCGATACGGCGGCCGGGAGCAACGGCAGCTATACCTCCGTGCTGAAGAAAATCATCTTTCAGCTCGACCGCATGGCGAAAAAGCCGAAGGAAATCGCCAAAACCCTTGAAAATTTCAAATCTAATCTGGGCGCGATGGGGTCTTGGCTTCTGTCCGCCATGAGTCAGCCGCTGCTGCTGGATCAGATTTTTATCGAGGGGCAAGACGCTTACGCCGCGCCGCGGGACGGCTTTTTTCAGGACCTTTGGTTCGGGCTGACCTGCTTTTTCCACTCGTTCACGGCGGATTACAGCTCCCTCGGGCAAATGGGCGACGCGCAGTATGATAAGACGCTGAAAATATGGACACAGGCCGGACGCGATCAAGCCGAAGTGCTGCGCGGGCTCATCGATTCGTCCTTTTCGGCGCAGTATCAGACCGGCGTTCAGCTGGAAACCGTGGCGCAGGGCACCCTGCTGCAGTCGGTGCTCGCCGGCCTGGCGCCCGATGTGGTGCTGGACAATCCGTCCAGCGAGCCCATCAACTATGCCATACGCAATGCGGTGACCGATGTGTCGCAGTTCCCCGATTATGCGCAGGTGGCACAGCGGTTTCCGGCCAGCGCCAGCGTTCCTTATACCTACCAGGGAAAAACCTATGCGCTGCCGCAGACCTTTTCGTTTCTTATGTTCTTCTACCGGACGGATATCTTTGAGGAATATGGACTTTCGGCGCCCGAGACCTGGGACGATTTCATCAAAGTGGCGGCCATTCTTCAAAAGGACGGTCTGACGGTGGGGCTGCCTCACGACCTGTACAGCTACGCCATGTTCCTGTATCAGAACGAAGGCAGCTTCTATACGCCGGACTTTAAAAAGACCAATTTGAATTCCAACACGGCCATCGATTCCTTCATCCAGCTGACGGAATTTTTCAGTCTGTACGGGCTGCCGCCCACCTTTGATTTTGCTAACCGGTTCCGCTCGGGAGAGATGCCCTGCGCGGTACAGGATTACACCCAATACAACCAGCTGACGGTTTTCGCCCCGGAGATCAAGGGGCGCTGGAAGATGGTGGAGGTGCCCGGCACGCCCGGCGAAAACGGAGAAATCCGCCGCTATTCGGTGGGCAACGGCACGGCGGCCATGCTGCTGCGCGGGAGCCAAAACCAGCAAGCGGGCTGGGAATTCCTGAAATGGTTCACCGAAACCGGCACGCAGAGCCGCTATGCCATGGAGATGGAGAGCGTGCTGGGCCCGGCCGGCAAGGTGGCGACGGCCAATTGGGAGGCCATGGGCCGGATGTCGTGGAGCCGGGAGGAATACACGGCCCTGACGACGCAGCTGAAGAAGGTCAAAACCGTTCCCGAGGTGCCGGGAAGCTACTATCTGCCGCGTATCATTACGTTCGCATTCAACCGGGTATACAACGCCTCCGGTACCCAGAGCATGGCGGAGGAACCGGCGGAGGTGCTCGGCGACTATATTGCGGAGCTGAACTTCGAGCTGGCCCGTAAGCAGGCGGAATTTGAGGAAAGGTGAGAGATGCCCTTTGAATACGAGCAAAGCGCTGCCAAGGCCGGGCGCCAAACCGCAGGGCCTGTTCAGCGCGATAAACAAGCATAAGGTGTCGTATCTGTTCGTCGCGCCGTACCTGCTGCTGTTTGTCCTGTTCACGGTGCTGCCGGTTTTGATCGCGGTGGTTTTGAGTTTCACGTCTTTCAATGTGCTGGAGCCGCCGGAATTTGTAGGCTTTAGCAACTATTCGACCCTGTTCTTTCAGGATACGGTTTTTATTAAAGGGCTGCAGAACACCATTGTACTCGCCGCCATCCTGGGGCCGGGCGGTTATCTGCTGAGCCTGTGCCTGGCCTGGTTTATCAATGAGCTGACCCCCAAGGTGCGCGCCTTCGTCACGCTGGTTTTCTACGCCCCCTCCATTTCCGGCAACGTGTATTTGATTTGGACGGTGCTGTTCAGCGGGGACGACTATGGCTATGTCAACAGCCTGCTGCTGAAGCTCGGCTTGATATACCAGCCGGTGCAATGGCTGCAAAACGCGAATACGGTGCTGATCATCGTGATTCTGGTGTCGCTATGGATGAGCTTGGGCACCGGCTTCCTGTCCCTGATCGCCGCGTTCCAGGGGATCGATAAAAGCTATTACGAGGCGGGGGCCGTGGACGGCATCAAAAACCGGTGGCAGGAGCTGTGGTTCATCACGCTGCCGATGATGAAGCCGCAGCTGATGTTCAGCGCGGTCATGAGCATCACGTCCTCCTTTGGCGTGGGGCCGGTCATCACCGCGCTGTGCGGCTACCCCACCACCGATTATGCCGCCCACACGGTCATGAACCATCTGACCGATTACGGCACCATCCGTTTTGAGATGGGGTACGCCTCCGCGATTGCTGTTTTTCTCTTTTTCATGATGGTCGGCACCAATCTGCTGATTAAGCACTTTTTATCCAGGGTCGGGGAATAGGAGGGTCAGTCTTGTCTGTCAGAGTGAAAAAACGGATGCTCAACCGGTCCCGCAAGGGAAATGCGGCCATCTTTGTCCTGCTGAGCCTGATGGGGATTTTCATGATTCTCCCCATGGTCTATTCCGTATCAAGCGCCCTCAAGCCGCTCAACGAGCTTTGGTATTTTCCGCCCCGCTTTTTTGTGGAAAACCCGACCCTGCGCAATTTCAAGGAGCTGTTCGGCGTGCTGGGGGACAGCTGGGTGCCGTTCTCCCGGTATTTGTTCAACACGCTGTTTGTCTCGGTGCTGGGCACCTTCGGCCATGTGATTCTCTCGTCGCTGTGCGCGTATGCGCTGGCCAAGCACCGGTTCCCGGGTCAGGCCGTTATTTTCAACATCATCGTTCTGTCGCTGATGTTCAATACGACGGTGACGCTTGTGCCCACCTTCCTGATCATGTGCCGGCTGTCCCTGGTCAACAGCTACTGGTCGCTGATTCTGCCCGCCTTCGCGGCGCCGCTCGGGCTGTACCTGATGAAGCAGTTTATGGAGACCAATATTCCCGACACCCTTATTGAGGCGGCGCACATCGACGGGGCGAACGAATGGGTGGTGTTCTGGAGAATGGTGATGCCGCTGGTCAAGCCGGCCTGGCTGACCCTGATCATTTTCTCTTTCCAGAATCTGTGGAATACCGGAACCAACGTGCTTATTCAAAGCGAGCAGCTGAAAACCCTGAATTACGCGCTGGCCCAAATCGTGTCCGGCGGGATCGCCCGTACCGGAACGGCTGCCGCCGCCACGGTGATCATGATGGTCGTTCCCATCATCATTTTTCTGTTGTCGCAGAGCAACGTGATGGAAACGGTCGCTACCTCGGGGATGAAGGATTAGGAGGGCACGATGAACAAGCTGAAAATGGGGATGCTGTTTCTCCTGCTTCTGGCGGTGCTGTGCGGGACGATGACGGTATCGGCGGCGGAGGCCCCCTATGAAACGTACGTGTTTGCGTATGACAGCAGCGTCCAGATAACGCCGAACGCCTACCTGCCCGCTGAAAAAATCGCGGCGTTTGGAGAGACGCTTCTGAAAAACCCGAGCGACATGGTGGTGGACGAGGAGCGGGGCCTTATTGCCATTGCGGACACCGGCAATAACCGTATCGTCCTGCTGAACCGGAATTTTGAGGTGACGGGGACTATCGGCCCTTTCACCCTTCCCAATGGGACGGAGGACACGTTCGACAGCCCTTCCGGCGTTTTCATCACCGAAGAGGATTGGCTGGTTGTCGCCGACACCAATCATGGGCGGCTGGTCGTTTTCGATAAGGATAACCGGTATCTGCGAACGATTGACGGCCCTCCCGCGCAGGTATTGCCCGAAAACTTTAAATACAACCCGATTTCGGTGGCCGTTAACGCGGCGGGCCAGTTCTATGTGGTGTCAAAAAACAGCAATATGGGCGTCATGGCTTTGGACGGGGACGGCGGCTTTCAGGGGTTCATCGGGGCGCAGCGGGTGGCGTCCAATGCCGCCCAGCTGCTGTGGCGCGCCTTTATGACCGAGGAGCAGCTGGCGCGCAGCGTCCAGTTTGTCCCGGTGGAGTACAGCAGCCTGACCATCGATCACAAGGGCTTTGTATACGTCACCTGCTCGTCCATCGATCGGTTTGAGCTGTACAACACAATTCACAGCCGGAGCATGGACAGCACCTATGCCCCTGTGAAAAAAATCAACCCGGCCGGCACCGACGTGCTGCGCCGAAACGGCTTTTTCCCGCCGGCGGGCGACATCAATTTCAGCCCTTATGACGGGGATGAGGCGGTCGGCCCTTCCCAGATTTCCAAGGTGATTCTGCTGGACAACGGGATGTACATGCTGCTGGATTCCTACGGAAATAAGCTGTTTACATACGATTCCTCCGGCAATCTGCTGTTTGCCTTCGGCGGCAAGGGCGAGGCGCTCGGGCTCTTTTCCAGACTGTCGGCGGCTGCCGCCTGGGGCGACGAGCTGCTGGCGCTGGACGCGGAAACAGGGGCCATTACGGTTTTTCGCAAGACCGCCTATGGGGCTTTGCTGGACGAGGTCATCGGCTATCAGGAAAACCGGGAGTACGATAAGGCACAAGGGCTGTGGAACGAGCTTTTGGGCGAGAACAACAATTTCGATTTGGCCTACCTCGGGGTCGGCAAGGCGCTGATGGAGAAGGGAGACCTTACCGGCGCCATGAAGTACTTCGAGCTTATCAATAACAAGCTGTACTATTCCAAGGCTTACGGCCTTTACCGGCAGGAGATCCTGCAGCGCTGGGGCCTCTGGATCCTGCTCGGGGTTCTGATCCTGATTCTGCTGGCGGTATGGGTGTTCCGCAAAATCGCCGTGCACAATCAAAAAACGCTCGCGTCTTCGGCCGGCGGCGGGCTGCGCGATGCGCTTCTGCTGGGCTTTTATGTGATTTTTCATCCGTTCAACGGCTATTGGGCGCTCAAGGGGGAAAAACGGGGCGGTGTGAGTTCCGCCACCATCCTGCTGGCGCTGGCCTGTCTGACACAGGCGATAGCGGCGGCGGCCTCCGGGTTCCTGAGCGGCGACGAAGAGGCCTCGGTGGGATCCGGCGTGCTGAATCTGCTGGCGCCGCTGCTTCTATGGTGCATAGCCAACACCTGCTTCACCTCACTCATGGACGGCAAGGGCTCCTTCCGCGACGTGTACGTGGCGGTGGGCACCTCGACCCTCCCGGTCACGCTGCTGGTGCTGCCCTGTACGGTGGTGAGCCATTTCCTGATTCTCGAGGAGCTTCCGATCCTGGCCATGGTCACCAATGTGGCGTATATCTGGATGGCGGCGCTGATTTTCTTTTCCATGATCACGGTGCATGATTACACGCTCGGAAAGAATGTGCTGGTATCGATACTGACCGTTCTGGGCATGGCGTTTATTCTGTTTTTGCTGTTTATTTTCGTCAGTCTGATCGGCCGGATGATTTCGCTGGTATCCGCCGTCGGTACGGAGCTTTCTCTGCGGACATAGCGGGGAGATATTGTTTAGACTCGAAGGGGGAAACCATATGAAGCGAACAGGCTGGATAGGCGGACTGCTGGCGGCGGCCGTGCTGCTTGGCGGTGCGCCGGGATATCAGGCGGCCACGGGCGCCGCGGCCGACATGGAGACGCCGCTGGAGACGATTGCCGGCGCGGAAAACACCGCCGGCTTCGCGTACGAAAGCGAGGCGGCCATGCTGGCGGATATGCGGCCGGCGGCGGAAAACGAGGCCTATAGCCTGTACTTCCATCCGCAGTCGCTGGCCGTCGCACTGGCGGATAAGCGCACCGGCGCCGTGTTCACCTCCAATCCGTATAACGCCGCCCGTGATCCCAATTTCACCGGGGATATCCAGAGCAGCCTGGTTTCTCAGGTGGCGATCCATTACATTGACAGCAACAATCAGACGGCCACCCTGTGGTCGGGCCCCGACTGCGCCGCGCTGGGACAATATACGGCAAAGCTGTATCCCGACGGCGTGGCCTTCGAGATGTCCATCGGCAAAGAGCAGAAACAGCTGCTGGTACCGGCGGCCTTTACGGTGGAAACCTATGAACGCATCACCGGCCAGCTCGGCTCGCGGGCGAAGCGGCGCATGAACCTGTTCTATTCCCTGACCGACCTGGCCAGCGTGTCCGACGAGCAGGAACGGGAGCGGCTGCTGGCCGCCTACCCGCCGCTGAAGACGGAGCCGTTATACATCTGCAACGACAACGTCAGCCGTAAGGAGAAAAACGAAATCGACGGCTATATGGCGGAAGCGGGCTATACCCGTGAGGAGTATGAAGCCGTCGCCGGGCAGTTCCACACCGAGGTGAAAGAAGAGATATTTGCCAATTTCAAGCTCACGATCCGGTATCGGCTGACACCGGACGGCCTGCAGGTCACTCTCCCGCACGACGCGGTGTCTTACGACGAGGAGCACTTTCAGCTCGCCTCGATTACGGTGCTCGAGTATTTCGGCGCGGATCTGCCGCAGGAGGGGGGAGAGGGATACCTGTTCATCCCCGACGGCTCCGGCGCCATCCTGTCCCTGCAGGATCCCAGCCCCAACCGCCGTCCCCTTATCACCGGCCAGGTATACGGCCGGGACGGGGCGGCGAGCCAGACCGAGCCGACAGAAGGGGAACCGTACTATCTGCCCGTTTTCGGCATCGTGCGCAACAACCGCACGGCCCTGTTCGCTGTCATAGAGAGCGGGGATGCCGGCAGCGAGATCACCGCCAAGCTGGGGGAGCCGAACGGCCGGTACTATACGGTTTACAATACCTTTTCCTGGACGAGCCGGGAGTATGTGACGCTGGAGGCCAAGGTGGCGTCCAACGGGTCGACCCGCCGGGTGTACTTATGCGACAAAAATGGCTTCCAATCGGATATGACGCTGGCTTTTTATCCTCTGACGGGAGAGAAGGCGTCCTATTCGGGGATGGCGGCGGTCTACCGCGCGATTCTTCTGGAAAAGGGGATGCGACAAGAGGGGGAGGCCGGCCCGGTTTTCCAGCTGCAGACACTGGGAACCGCCGACTATACCACGTCCCTGCTGGGCTTCCGCTATCGGGCGGACGCGGAATTTACCTCCTACCGGGAAAACATGGAGATGGTTCGCTATTTTCAGGAGCGGGGTGTGGAGGATATTCACCTAAGCCTGCTGGGGTATGAAAAATACGGGCTGGACAGCGGCGCCGCCAACCGGGTGCGGCTATCCGGCGCGCTGGGAGGAGCCAAAGGATTTTCCGAGCTGCTCGACTGGTGCGCCGCGGAGAACGTGGGCTTCTCGGTGCGCAGCAACATGCTGTTTGTCGGTAAGGATCGATGGTTTGACGGGTTTTCCGCCAGGAGGGACAGCTCCCGCACACTTCAGCGGGTACAGGCCTCCGTCTCGCGGATGCAGCCCGACACCCTGGAATATGAAAACCCGCGGTACTGTCTCTCCCCACGAATGTATGAGCGCTTTTTTGAACGCTTTTTCGCCGACTGCGGCGAGCAGAAGATCGGCGAGGTGGTCTTGGGCGAAGTGGGCCGGTATCTCAATTCCGATTTCTCGCAGAAGGAGCCGATCAACCGGGAACAGACGGCCGCCCGGCTCGCGCAGCTGCTCGGCGCACAGAAGGATCGCCTGAAGCTGTCCTTTGACGGGGCCAACGCCTACGTCCTGCCCTATGCGGCGGCTGTCACCGATTTGGGCATGACTCATTCGGGCTATGCCGGCGAAACCGCCGCGGTCCCCTTTGTGCAGATGGTACTCTCGGGCAGCGTGGCTTACAGCAGCGCCCCCATCAATCTCAAGGCGGATAAACAGACCGAGCTGCTCCGCTGCATTGCCAGTGGCACGTCACCGACCTACCTGCTGGCGTACAAGAATGTGGATCGCCTCAAGCAATCGGCTTACAGCTATTACTACGCGGTGGATTTTGAGTATCTGCGCGAGCGGGCCCTGGAGGGGTACACCTATGTGGCCGACGCGCTGGCGGCCGCGGAGGGCTCCCGTCTGGTGGCGCATGAGGTGCTGGCCGACGGCGTCACCGTCTCCACCTTCGAAAACGGGGCGGAGATCGCCGTGAACTGCAACCGCACGGCCTACGCGCAGGGGGCCATACGAGTGGAAGCGCAGAGCTATACCGTTTTACAAAAGGAGCATACCGATGGGCAATAAACTTGTAGCCGGCGCGGGGAAGCGCGGCAGGCGCCGGAAGGTTCAATGGGCGGGTCTTGTCTTTGTTTCCCCTCTCCTGGCCGGTCTGCTTTTTGTTTTTCTCCAGATGATGGTCTCCGGCGTCCGGTTTGCCTTTTCCGACGTCAGCGTTCAGAACGGTCTGCAGTTCACCTTTGCCGGCCTGGAAAACTTTCATTATGCCCTGCGGGTGGACGCCGACTTTGTCAAGTATCTGGCGGAGGACCTGCGGTCGCTGGTGACCACGGCCCCCATCATTCTGGTGTTTTCCCTCTTTATCGCCGTCGTCCTCAACACCAAGGTTTGGGGAAGAACCGCGTTTCGCGCGCTGTTCTTTCTGCCGGTCATTGCCTGCACCGGGCTGCTCAGCATGATGGACAGCGAAAACATGGTCATGAGCGTCATGAACAGCGCGACTGCCAATCAGGACAGCACCGTGCTGGGCGCGCTCGGCAACGCGTCGCTGATTCTGCAGCAGCTCAATTTCAGCCCGGCGCTTATTCAGGGGGTCACCGGCGCCGCCAACAATATCATCGACGTGGTCAACCGCAGCGGGGTGCAGATCCTGATTTTCCTCGCCGGTATCCAGTCGATTCCGGTTTCGGTGTATGAGTCGGCCAAGGTGGAAGGGGCGTCGGCGTGGTCTTCCTTTTGGAAAATCACGCTGCCGATGGTGGTCCCCTACGTGCTGGTCAATGTCGTCTATACCTTTATCGAGAGCTTGACCCGGGACAATACCCGGCTGATGGATTATTTGAAATACGTGGCCTTTACCAAAGGAAAATACGGATATTCCTCCGCCATGGCGTGGATCCATTTCCTGTGTATCGCCGTGCTGATGGCGGCGCTGCTGCTGCTTTTCTGGCTCTTCACCAGGGCCTATCGCAAAAGCCGAAAGGAGGGCGGGCGATAATGGCGTGGCTGTCCCAAAAAACGAAACGGCGGCTCGAAAAAAAGGCCGGCCATCTGGTCGTGCAATGCGGCCTGTTCGTGATGCTGCTCGGCTTTGCATATGTGATTCTGTATCCCTTCTTATTTAAAATCCTCGCCTCCTTCATGTCGCTGGACGACATGTACGATCCCACCGTCATGCTGATCCCGAAGAACTGGACGCTGGATATCTACCGGGGGCTGCTGCAGACGCCCGACTATGTACAGGGCTTCTATCACACGACCTTGTATGCGGTGGTGGTGGCGGTGCTGGCGACCGTTTCCTCCGCCCTGGTGGGCTACGGGCTGGCGCGGTTTCGCTTCCCGGGCAGCAAGCTGCTGATCGGCGTGGTGGTGTTCACCATGATGATGCCCATTCAGACCATATCGCTGCCGCTGTATTCCTCCTTTCGGTTTTTCGATTTCTTCGGGCTGATAGAGGGGCTGACCGGATCGGCTGTACAGCTGACCAACACCGTCTGGCCGATGGCGATCCTGGCGGCCACGACGCTGAGCTTCCGCGCCGGCATCTTCGTGATACTCACCTATCAATATTACCGCTCGATTCCGGATGAGCTCATTGAAGCGGCCCATGTGGACGGTTCCGGAACCTACCGCACCTTTTTCCGCATCGTGGTGCCCATGGCCAAATCCATTTTTGTCGTGATTTTCTCCCTTTCCTTTGCCTGGCAGTGGACGGATACCTTCTATTCGAATCTGCTCATGGGCGAGGTCAAGCTGCTGCCCAATGTCATCGCCATCATGAATGCGGTGTCCATCGGGAACAAGGAAATGTACTACACCATGGTCAAAGCCAACGCGGCGACCATCCTGGCGCTGCTGCCGCTGCTGCTGTTTTACTGCCTGCTGCAGCGCAAGATCATTCAGGGCATCGAGCGAAGCGGCCTGGTTGGCTGACATAATAAAATTCGAGTTGAGGAGTCGCCCAAATGAAGTATTTCTGTGTGGTTTCCCATACCCATTGGGACAGAGAATGGTATATGCCCCTTGAACGGTTTAAGCTCAAGCTGGTGGATCTCATCGATCACCTGCTGGCGACTCTGGAGAAGTATCCGGCGTATATATTCCACCTGGATGCGCAGACGGTGGTGCTGGAGGATTATCTGGAGTACCGGCCCTCCCGCCGGGAAACGCTGCGGCGGTACATCACCGAGGGCCGGCTGGTGGTGGGGCCTTGGTATCTGCAGAATGATTTTTATCTGACGAGCGGAGAGTCCACCATCCGCAACCTGCTGGAAGGGCGCCGCATCGCCGCGTCTTTTGGAAACTGCGGCAAGGTGGGCTATGCGGCGGATCAGTTCGGCAACATCTCTCAGCTGCCGCAGATCCTGAACAATTTCGGCCTGGACAATTTCGTTTTCGGCAGGGGGCTGGCGGATTACGAGGTGGGACCGCAGGGGGAAGTGATCACCAAAACCACCCCGTCGGAGTTTATCTGGGAGGGCGCCGACGGCAGCCGGGTTTTGGCGATACATATGGCGTTCTGGTATAACAACGCCCAGCGCTTTTCCGAAGACATCGAGGTATCGAAGCTGCTGCTGGACTGTGTGGAAAAGCAGTTCGAAGGGGTGGCGGTCACCCCCTACCTGCTGCTGATGAACGGTGTGGATCATCTGGAGGCCCAGGACAACCTTCTTCCCATTCTGGACACGCTGCAAAAGGATTACGCGGTGCGGCAGTACCATATGGAGGCGTATATCCGTCAGGTGCAGGCGTATATTGAGGAACACCAGGTTCCCCTGAAGACCTATAAGGGGGAGCTGCGTCACGGCGGCGACCTGAAGCTCCTCAAAGGGACGCTGTCCTCCCGCAGCTACTTGAAGACAGCCAACGTCCGCGCGCAGAACATGCTGGAATGCCGGCTGGAGCCGCTGTACGCCATGCTGCAGCTCTATGGCGCCGCGCCGGAGAGCTACTCGCTCGATCATTTCCGGTACATGTGGAAAAACCTGATGAAGAACCACCCGCACGACAGCATATGCGGCTGTTCCCGCGACGAGGTTCACCGGCATATGGAGGATAACTACGCCCGGTTGTCCGAGGTGACGAATGAAATGCTCGCGCGCGGCCTGAGAGAGCTGGCGGAGCACATGGAGCTGGCGGAGGAGAGCGCCGACAGCTATATTCTGCTGGCGGTGAATTCCACGGAAACGGAGCAGTCCGGCGTTTTGAAAGCGGTCGTCGACATTCCGGCCTCGGATGACTTCGCGGGATTCACCATCACCGACGCGGCGGGCAGCCCCGTGGAATACGCGCTGCTTTCCAAAGAGTGCACCCAAAGGGACGTGTTTTCCCCCGTAAACCTCCCCGGCGTTCTGGATGTGGATCGGTATACGCTGTATCTGTACGCGCAGGGGGTGCAGCCCTTTGCGGCGAAGGGATACCGCATCCGCCGGGCGGAGCGGACTCCCGCGCTGTTCGAGCCGCTGCAGAAAAGCGAGCCGGTGATGGAAAACGCCTGCATCCGGGTAACCGTCGGCGAGGACGGCCGCGTCGATTTGCTCGATAAAAAGACAGAGCGGCTGTACGAGGATATTCTGGATATTGAAGAATCCGCCGATTACGGCGACAGCTATATGTATTGGAACAACGGGGAGCCCTTCTTTTGGGGACGGGACTTCCCCGCTGCGGTGGAGGTGCTGGAACACAACGCGTACCGGCAGGCGATCCGGATTACGAGGGAGATGTGTGTCCCCGCCTACTACGATTTTTCACAGAAAAAGCGGGCGGAGCAGCTGGCCGTCTGCACGGTTGAGCTGACGCTGTCCATCGAAAAGGGCGACGCGCTGCTGCATGTCGGCTACACGCTGGACAACCGCGCGAAGGATCACCGGATGCGGCTGGTTTTCCACGCCGGCATCGCCTCGCAGATAAGCACGGCGGATATCCCCTTCGACATCGTGTCGCACACCATCCATGACAGCTATCCGACGACCAAAAGCCCGGTGTTTCCCAACACGTCCTTTGCCTTGCTGGAGGATGAGGAGGCGGGCTTTGCCGTGCTGACCGAGGGGCTGCATGAGTACGAGCATTTGGATGAGCGTCAGGCACTCGCCTTCACGATGGTGCGCTCCACGGGCAGCATTGTCCGCAACATGGAGACGCTGGAGCAGATCGGCGGGAGCCAGTGGGACTGCCCGGAGAACCAGTGCCTGCGCCGCTTGGAGGGCCGCCTGGCCGTTTATACCTACACCGGCGGCTATGTCCGCGCCGGGCTTCCGCAGGTTGCCAAACGGTTCCGCAATCCGCTGCTCGCCTACGCCACCGCCTGCGATCGCAAGAAATTCTCAGGCGGCCGGACCGCCGTACAGGACACGCGCCTGTCCGAGCTGTTCTATCTTCCGGACGACAACGCGGCCCTGCGCGTGGCGGACAACACGCCGGCTGTCGAGGTCGCGGGGGAGGGCGTTCTGGTGACCGCTTTCAAAAAAGCGGAGGATGGGCAGGGGCTTATCCTGCGGCTTCTCAACTATTCCGAAAGCGAACAGACGGCGGTCGTGACGGCGGCGGCCCGCGGCAGCCTGACCACCATGAGCGAAGAGGGACAGACCTACATCGGCGAAGGCCGGATAGCCCTCTCTCTGAAGCCCAAGGAGCTGGCCACCCTGCGGCTGGATAAGCTGGAAACCGATTGATTGGTGGGGCGGTCATATGAACAAGCGGGAAATCTTTGATGCATACTTTGTCCGCCATAACAAGCATATCGAGCGTATGCCCCTGATTGAATATGCGCCTTACTGGGATCAGACGCTGGAGAGATGGTACGCGGAAGGGCTGGACAATGCGCTGGAGCCTGACCGGATTCAGGCGCTCATGGGGCTGGATCCGCTTTGGTATACCACCATCGATCCCAGAGGAGAGGGATGGAAGGAACCGCCTCATGGGGCTCCGGTCATTTATAGCGAGGAGGAATATGAGGCGCTGCTCCCTTGTATCTATCCCGCCGATCCCTTCGAAAAGGTGAGGGATTTCGTTCTGGCCCGCAAGGAGGAAAGCGATTGCGGGGACTACCTGTTCGAATTGAATCTGAACGGCTTTTTCTGGTGGCCCCGCACCCTGCTGGGAATAGAAAACCACTTGGTCGCCTTCTATGAACAGCCGGAGCTATACCACCGCATTTGCCGGGATTTGCTGACCTACAACATCACGGCGGTAAAGCGGTTCTTGGAGCAGGCTTCTCCCGCCTTTATCCTCCTTGGGGAAGACATGTCCTACAATCATGGCCCCATGATAGGCAAGGCCATGTGGGATGAATTTTTGAAACCGTACTACCTGGCGTTCCTGAAAGAGATGAAAGCGCTGGGGCAAACGGTGATTTACGACAGCGACGGCATGGTGGAAAGCATCCTGCCATGGTTGGTGGAGTGCGGCTTTGATGGCATTCTGCCCCTGGAACGCATGGCCGGCGTGGACATCAACCGTCTGACGGAGCAATACCCCACGTTTAAGTTTATCGGCGGCTTCGATAAAACCGTGATGAAAGACGGGGAGGAAGCGATGCGGCGGGAGTTTGAACGGATCTATCCGGCAATGAAACGCGGCTGCTATGTCCCTTGTGTCGATCACCAGACCCCGCCGGATGTCAGCCTGGAGAATTACCGGATATATCTCCGTTTGCTGCGGGAGTATGCGACAAAAGTAGTAAAAGAGGCATGACACGAAATGAAGGGCGATAGGGCTGCCCTATATAAAATCGATGATGCAAGGGAGGAAAACCAGGATGTATCCGACGGATACCGAGCAAATTTTGAAGGCCTATGAGGAGGCCAAGCGGGTTTACCGTGGGTTTGGCGTGGATACCGACGAGGCGCTGCGGCAGTTCCGGGAAATCCCCATATCGCTGCATTGCTGGCAGGGGGACGACGTACAGGGCTTCGAGCAGCTGGGGGATGTGGCCAGCCAAAATCTGGTCACCGGCAGCTACGGCGGAGCGGCGCGCAACGCACGGGAGCTGCGGCAGGATATTGACATGGCGTTCAGCCTGTCGCCCTGCCGCCATCGCGTCAATCTGCACAGCATGTATGCGGAGCCCAAAACGCCGACCCCGCGCAATGAGCTGACGGCGGAGGACTTCCAGAACTGGATCGACTGGGCGAAGGAACAGGGCTACGGGCTCGACTTCAACGCCTCCTTTTTCACCCATCCGATGATGGTGGACGGATTTTCCCTGGCTTCCCGCCGGAAGGACGTGCGCGACTATTGGATAAAGGCGGGGATCGGCGCGCGGGCCATTTCGGCCGAAATCGGCCGGCAGCTGGGCACGGTCTGCGTCAACAACATCTGGATTCCGGACGGCTTAAAGGATATCCCGGCCAACCGGCTGCTCTATCGGGAGTATCTGAAGGATTCGCTGGATCAGATTTTTGCGCTCAGGCAGGATAGACAGTATGTGGTCGACGTGCTGGAGGGCAAGCTGTTCGGCATCGGGGTGGAAAGCTTTACCGTAGGTTCCCATGAGTTTTATCTGGCCTATGCGGCGAAAAACCATGTCGGCGTCTGCATGGATACCGGGCATTATCATCCGACCGAAAGCGTCGTGGATAAGCTGTCCTCGGTGGCCCTGCTGGTGGATGATTTGATGCTGCATATCAGCCGGGGCATCCGCTGGGACAGCGATCATGTGCTGATTCAGTGCGACGATTTGACCAGCCTGATGCAGGAGATGAAGCGGGGCGGCTTTTTCGGGAAGATCGCCATGGGGCTGGATTACTTCGACGCGAGCATCAACCGGGTGGCCGCCTGGGTGATCGGCCTGCGGGCCGCCGGGAAGGGGATGCTGACCGCCCTGCTGGAGCCCAGTCACCTGCTCGAGCAGGCAGAGGCGGCCGGCGATTACACCACCCGTCTCGCGCTCATGGAGGAGTTCAAAAATCTGCCGATCAACGCCGTGTGGAACGCGCTGTGCCTGCAGACGGGCGTGCCCGTGAACACCGAGTGGCTGACGTCGCTGAAGCAGTATGAGCAAGCCGTTCAAAGCAAACGATAACCATTCTCAATCTCGCATGCACTGGTAAAAAAGCAAGGCCGCCCGGAGCTTCGTTTCCGGGCGGCCTACTGTCTTGCCTCCTTGCCTGTCCTGGTTTATCACAACCGCTCCAGGCAACTCCCGCCCTCCCGCTGCATAGACTATGATAGAAAGCGGGAGGTGATCCATTGGATTTAAAAAATTACCAGGTGACGGTGCGGGAGATCCTGGCCAATCCGGCGGCCAAGGCGGTGATTCGCCGGGAGCTGCCCGAGGTGATGAACAGCCCGCTGCTGTCCTTCGCCCAAAGCATGACCCTGCGGCAGGTGCTGAGCCTTGCGGGGAACATCCCCCAGGAAAAGCGCGATCGCATCCTTGCCGCCCTGAAAGAGGCCTGAACCAAGCCCAAATGAAAACGCCCGCCGATTTCGGCGGGCGTTTTGAGACTATGCTTAAGCATGTAGGGGACAGCGCGAAGCGGTGGCCCCTACAAAAAGCCG